>Ga0228536_1001338_pt1 | contig 24569 bp, 19 predicted proteins | sample SJ1Smetagenome_FD_168611 | JGI IMG/M metagenome (GOLD analysis project Ga0228536, IMG submission 168611) | Enriched culture of PCE-dechlorinating microbial communities from Ithaca, New York, USA - SJ1.S | ecosystem: Engineered > Modeled > Simulated communities (microbial... > Unclassified...
TTCGTGTACGATTTACGCATCTTGCGGTCTCCTAATAAAGGTAACTTATTTTTAGTTGATGCTATTACGTTACCTTGACCGCAAGATTTTTCAACTCACTTTCAACGACAATCGGGACATGTTCATTGATCTCAACAAATAAATGATATACGTTTCCATTAACGTGTTATCGAGGAATCGATATTCATGAAGCATGTGCAATTTGGTGATTATCAAACACCGCCTGAGTTAGTTGATCAGATTATCGGTGTTTTAATCAATAAGGGTTATCGCTGGGAAAGAGTTCTGGAGCCAACCTGTGGAAAAGGAAACTTTATTCAGGGGCTGCAGTTGTGCGCACATCCTGCAAAAGAGATTGTGGGAATCGAATTACAGGAAGAGTACTGGAAGCAGGCAAGTCGTCAGTTTTGTTCATCTGTGGGTCGGGTATCGATTATACATGACAGTATTTTCAGTATTGTTCTTAAGGAGCAGATTCGCTGGAATTGCAGCGGACCACTTTTGATAATTGGAAATCCTCCCTGGGTAACCAATGCGCAAATAAGCGGTTTGAACGGAAACAATCTTCCGGAAAAGAAAAATATTAAAGGCTGTCGCGGAATAGAGGCGCTTACCGGTAGTTCGAATTTTGATATTGCTGAGTCCATCATAATTCGACTCATACATGAGTATCAGTCGCAAAAGCCACTCTTTGCATTTTTATGCAAGACATCGGTCGCAAGAAATATCCTCCGCTATGCTTATCAGGCCGGCATAGAATTGTCCGATGCTGAAATAAGAATGATAGATTCGCGGAAATGGTTTTCCGCCGCTGTTGATGCGTGTTTGTTTATTTTTACTTCAGGACGAGGCAGAAATTACACTGCATTGCTCTATTCAGAAATGGAGGGTCGTTTTCCTGTCCGCACCATCGGTTATGTCGGCGATCATTATGTATCAAATATTGAAGCATATAACAACGTTGCATTTATCGAAGGGCGATCTCCAATAGAATGGCGGCAGGGCATCAAGCATGACGCCGCGTCGATAATGGAGCTGCAGCATACGCCTGAAGGGTGGAAAAATGGCTTTGCTGAAATAGTTGATGTAGAAGATTGCTATATTTATCCTCTCCTGAAAAGTTCAGATATTCAATCAATTGCAAACAAACCATTTATCAAGCGAGGAGTTATTGTTCCCCAGAAAGAAGCTTATATTGATACGGCTTATTTATGTGAGGACGCCCCCAGGCTGTGGCATTATCTAAACCGCTATATTGAGCAGTTTAACTCAAGAAAATCTTCTATCTATAGAAATAAACCCCCTTTTTCCGTGTTTGGTTTAGGCCCTTATTCTTTTTCACCATATAAAGTAATCGTTTCCGGTCTTTATAAATGTCCAACATTTGCAGCTGTATCCTGTTTTAACCGAAAACCTGTGTTTTGTGATGATACCTGTTATTTATTGCCCTGCAATTCCGCCCTGCAGGCGGCGACGATTGAAACGCTGTTAAATCATACGCTTGCAAGGCAATATATCGAGAGTATAGCTTTTTTAGACTCCAAGCGTCCAATAACAAAGGCCGTGCTGAAACGTCTCAATTACAGTGCTTTGCTTAAGCATGTTCCAGAAAACGAATTGTGTGAACAAGTAATAGCCACTGTGCAACGATTATCCGGAGACAGTGTTTCAGATAATTTATGTTATGATGACATTTTGTTTTGTATGAATACTAAATCAGATGAACAGGAGCTTCTATTTAATATCTAAAGAATAGGGGTGGTTTATGAAAGGCCAGCTTTTTGTCGGGGTGACGTTTCTGGTTTTGATTTTTCTGATTGCGGGGCAGTATTATGAAATACATCATCTGCGGGTAGCCAATCAGCAATTTCGACAACATAACAGAGTCCTTCCTGTTGAGCAGTATGCCGCAGGGATGACAGAGGCAATCGATCAGCAGAATCGTGAGGTGAGGGAAATGCTTTCGCAAACATTATGGACAACGCGGCGACTTGCGGCCTGTATCAGAGCGCTGGAGCTGCAGCATCATCTCATTTCACCACACCCTGATGATTTATCTTTCATTTATTTATCCCCGCGTTTTTCCATTTCTTGTGCCTGGAAGCCTCCTGTATTCGACAAAACACAACCGACTGTTGGCGGCATCTCTCCCATGGACCCCATGTTAATGATGCCGGGACTGCCTTTTCAAAATGGAACTCCGTTTGTGTTTTATGAATCGTACCAGCCGCGCGATCCAAACTCGTTATATTATGTCGGTCAATTCAGCGGCGGAGAAAACACCCTGGATTATTTATTGTCCTGCCTGCAGCAGAATAAAAATTCATTGAATTCGCTGAACAGTGAGTATCGCAAACTCATCCAGCAGTATGATGCACGGATCAGGGTCTTGTATAATACGCTGAAAGAAAAGAAGCTGCTTCGTGAGCCGGAGAGTTCCATTTATTCGGCCCCGATGCCTTCCGGCGTAATCCCTTTTTAGATCGACGGTATCAGTGTCATGCTGCCGCTTGAATGGGTGCAGAACACATCGAAACGGACTATAGCCGTCTGGAGCGAATGATTTCATTCGTGGACTGGATCTTTATTGATAATGATTCTGCTCGAAATTTCCGCTTCATCGGGCTAAGTACATCAGCTTCAATCACTTGATTCTTTTGCTCGCGGAATAATCCGCCCAATAGATATATATTTCCAGCCGGGTGTTTAATTTCATCATAGTCTGTGGTATAGTAGGGTTAGTCGGCAGCAAGCCGTTCAATAATGTTATCTTTCTGAATATGAGTTTATGGAACAAAAACAATTTGATGATCTGGTGCAGTGGTTTGGCGGTTATATCCAGCGCTATTTCAGTCTTGATGGCGATACGTATCTGAACAATAATCTGCATTTGAAGGAATGTCATACGCATCGGGTCTGCGGCGAGACGCGTCTGCTGACCAAAGCCCTGAAGCTGGATGCCAACGATACACGAATTGCTGAGACGGTCGCCCTGCTGCATGATGTCGGGCGGTTTGAGCAATTCAAGAAGTACCGTACATATAAAGATTCCACCAGCGAGGACCATTCGGCCATTGGCCTGCGGATTATCCGGCAGGAACGCATCCTGGAAGGGCTGGACGCTCACGAACGACACTGGATTGAGCGGGCGGTGGATTATCACAATAAAATGGCACTGCCGGCCGGACTGGACGAGAAAACCGCACTGTTCAGCAAAATCATCCGTGATACGGACAAACTGGATATTTATTACATCGCGATGGAAAATTTCCGGCAATATCATGAGAATCCCTGCACCTTCCAACTGGAAATCGAATTTCCCGATGAGCCATGCTGTTCGCCGGAAATTCTGGATGCGGTCGAACATGGACGGCTGGTCGATTATCGTCTGCTGCGGACGATGAATGATGTCAAGCTGCTGGAGCTTGACTGGGCGTATGATATCTATTTTGGAGCAACGCTGCGACGCATTGTGGAGCTGGGGTATCTCAAACAGATTATTGCCTGGCTGCCGGATACCAAAGAAGTGAACCGGGCAACTCAGGCGGTGATGCGGTATGTGGACAATCGCATCAACCAGCCGGACGCGTGATTTACCGGCTAATCTGTGGACTGTCCTTATGCAACATCGTGTATAGAGTATATCGTATATGTATGTAATACTTATTGACAAATAGGTATTAAAATGCTATAATTCAATCAAAATGAATAATAGGCTACTTCTAAGTCCATAGTTTTGTTTTTAGCAGTACTATGTAAATACTTTAGAAGTTGATAATGATCGTCGCTGGACTGATAGCATTCTCACTGAAACCTGCAAGTTTTATAACGAGAGAATTGCGGAGGACAGTGCCCCACTTGGGGTACTGCCTGCGTGTTCTCTCGTGGGCCTTGCAGGGCCTCAGTGGGGCACTATATGGCAGTGCCTCTTCTTTATGGGGTCGGCTCATAAGGGAGGTTCAAATAAACAGGAAGGGTTTATTTTGAAAGGAGAAATTTGTATGGATCGGGTGTCTTCTATTGAGGGGTACAGGCGGTGGTATTTATGGGGATTTTCGGTCTTATTTTTAATTATTGGGGTAATTCCTGTATCGGGATATGTTGCGGATGATCCGAATATGCCTATGCCGGCAGGGGTTGGCGCAGCACCTGGTTTGCTGGCAAGTTTAAATTATCCGAATGCGGCTTATCTGGTTTATAATGCGGGAGATGGGTCGGTTATTGAAGCGATGCAGAATATCGGTGCCACCAATTTGATTATTCGATCCAACAGTAATCCGGTTACTGCGGCCGACTGGCAGGCGTGTGCCGCCGTAATTATTGGGGCCAATGATGGGTCAATCAGTATGAGTGGGATTTCCACGGCAGATATTGAATCCCATACAACCGGTCGAGTCATTTTATCTGGCCATGATGCGGATTTGCATGCCTCCAACACCTACTCCGGCAATATCCAGTGGGCAGCCCAGATGTTTTTGATCCAATCCATTAATTATGTGATGCATGGGCCGGGCAAGGGATTAGTAGGATTTGGTGATGCGACTGCTGCTTTTGAGTGGATGCCTGCATCCTGGGGAGTGACTTATACACGTGGATTCATCGACGAAGAACATGTTGTTTCAATCACATCAGAGGGACTTTTGACAGGTATTTATAACTATCTGACCCCGACATCAATGTCTAACTGGGATGTATCTTTCCACGTCCGTTTTGATAGTTATCCCACAGCATTTGTTCCGCTGGAGACTGGATTATTTGATAATTTGGAAGGGGTTGTTACGATCTGCCGCCCGATTTATCTGCACGGACTTCAACTAAGCAAGACGGATGATGTGGAATGCTGCCAGCCTGGCGATACAATGACCTATACAATTTACTGGTCGAATCCCGAAACAGAAACCGCTATCGGTGCATGGATTATTGATTATTTGCCGGATAACGTGATTTATGCAGGCGGGCAGTGGACCGTTGATCCCAATTTTGTTCTGGTGCCGCCGGATCCGGGGTATGACCGGAGCACACACTCGTATTCATGGGACATCGGCGATATTGAGCCGGGTGAAAGCGGCTGTGTCCAATTGACGGTAATAGTCGGTGATCAAGCCGAGCCCAACGGCATTTTGCATAACCGAGCCATCATTACATCGAGTTTTGGGACGACGGTAGCACAACTGGATACGCCTGTGTGCTGCTGGGGTGGAGATGTGATTTATGTAGATGATACGGCGACCGGTTACAACATTGGGACCAGTTGGGCGAATGCTTATACGGATTTGCAGGCTGCGATTGCCTGGGCGGAAAAGGGCTGCGGCAGTCAGATTTGGATTGCCAAAGGGACGTACAATCCGGGCGGGGATGTTACCGACAGTTTTACGATTCCTGCGGGGGTGTCTGTGTATGGGGGCTTTGCGGGAACTGAGAGCGAACTCAATCAGAGAGATATTAAAGCCAATCCGACAATCCTGTCGGGATATATTCGGACGGTCAATGGGATTGAGGAGCGGAATTCAACGGTTGTTTCAATGGGAAATGGAAGTTTATTAAATGGTGTAATTGTGAGAGAGGCTGGAGGTAATGGGATTTACGGTGAAAATACGAATTATGCGGTTCACAATTGTAATGTTAATAATAACTCTAACTATGGAATATACTGTCTCAATGGTAATGTTGAAATATTACTTTCCTCCATTTGCAACAATGGTTTAGATGGTATTCGTCAATCAGGCAACTCTAAACAGTCCATTATTAAAAATTGCATCTTATCAGATAATAAACAGGATGGGATTTCCTGCTGGTATTCTACACCAACGATTATCAACAGCGTGATCCATCACAACGGTTCAGACAGTTGGGGAAGCAGCCTCTATTATGGCATTCGCTTGTTTCAGCCGGGCAGCCGTCCTGTTCTGCGGAACAATACGATTGTCTGCAACACCCATGCGGGGATTTATTATGTCAACAATTCTTACGGCACCCTGCCGAAACCCCAGGTTAAAAACAGCATCGTCTGGCATAATGCCGAAGACGAGGGGTTTGTTGACATCCGGGGGCTGAACGATATTGTGCGTTCGTGCCTGACCGATCCCAACGACGTCTATGGAATCCATCCTCAGACAGATGCACGGGGCAATCTCCGCTCCAATCCCGTATTTGCATATTCCGACCTGAGTTTATACAATTTCCACTTGGCCTATCATTCACCCTGTAAGGATACGGGTGATCCCAACGAAACCGCCACGACCGAAGTGGATATGGATAATCAGGCACGCATCGCAGGTAATTCGGTGGAAATAGGGGCTGATGAAGTCGATTGTGAAGATGTGTATAATCCACTCGATTGGGATGCGGATGGCTTAGTTAATCTGAAAGAATTTAAAGCATTTTCCGTAGCGTGGCTGACGTATGACCCAAATCATCCGAATCTTCCCAATCCGATTGACCCCAATGCGATTTTGCATTGGAATCCGATTTGTGATTTGGACAGCGATCTGGATGTGGATATGGCGGATTTGATGTTGTTTGTTCCAGAGTGGTGCTGGTCGGCCTGTTGGAGGTTTGATATTTCGGCGATGCAGCAGCAGGCTTCTGCCATGATGACTCAAAGCAGTATGTTGCTTTCCGAATCGTTAAGCACCAAGTCTGTCGATGCTCAAACCATGAAGGTTGAATCAGCAGAATCATCAGAGACTGAAACATCTCTTGCACTGTCTTTGATCAACCAAATCGATTGCCTGATTGAGACAGATCAGGAGAATGCTGAGACATGGCAGGAAATGAAATCCCTGCTGGAACAAAGCCTGTTAGAGACAGAAAAGACGTGGATTAAGACGGCAGAGTTTTAGTCCCGATAGAGTTGCATTATACTATATTTATTCAAGAAAGGAAGGATGTTATGAAACGGTTAATGATGTTGTTGGTAGGATTGTCTCTGCCGGCGTTGGCAGGATACACCTATGAGATTAAAGATGGCGACTATTTTATTGGAATAAGCCTTAACAATACAGAGTCTGCCTTGATAACAGGGGGGGGGGGGATAGATTTAAATCTATATGATTATAGTTCAGTAATAGTTAAAGGTACTGCACCATTAAACGCAGGCTATGGTGGAATTTGGGAAATGAGGGCTGTAGGGTATTCAGATGTTACCATTTCAGGAGGCGAGATTCATCGATTAGCGATTGGCAGTTATGCTACGGCCCAAATTAGCGGTGGTCAGATTGATCAAATATACAGTTCCTATTTTTTACCCGATGCTGATCGAATTATATTGACCTGCAATTCGGGTTATCTGCTCTCATATACGAACGGCGTTGTGACGGGCATTTCCGGCACGTGGCTTGATGGCTCGAATTTTAACATTCGGCTTGTCAATCCTGCCGGCAGTTCAACCGTTTTCAGCAATATGACCATCATCCCCGAACCGGCGACGATGCTGCTGCTTGCGGTGGGTGGGGTGCTGATTCGCAAAAAATGAGTTTTGCATAGGCCATTCAAAGGTCGGGCAAGTTGAATAGACTTGCCCGACGAGGTTTATGTCCGGAGTGGTGCTGGTCGGCCTGCTGGCGTGTTGATATGCTGACGATGCAGCGGCCGGTTTCCGCTATGATGACTCAAAGCGGCCCAATTGTTTCCGATTCTCTAAGTATTAGTTCCACAGATGCGATATCTATGAATGTTGAATCAGCAGAATCGACAGAGACTGAAACGACTCTTACGCGGTCCTTGCTCAACCGAATCGATGGTCTGATTGAGACAGATCAGGAGAATGCTGAGACATGGCAGGAAATGAAATCCCTGCTGGAACAAAGCCTGTTAGAGACAGAAAAGACGTGGATTAAGACGGCGGAGTTTTAATCCCGGTGATGTTTGCATTATACTATATTTATCCAAGAAAGGGGAAACTATGAAACGGTTAATGATGTTGGTGGTGGGAATGTCTCTGCCGGCGTTGGCAGGATATACCTACGAGATTAAAGATGGCGACTATTTTATTGGAATAAGCCTTAACAATACTGAGTCTGCCTTGATAACAGGGGGGGGGGGCATAGACCTAAATCTGTTTGATTACAGTTCTTTAAAAATACGGAATACTGCTCCGCTGAGTTTGGGAATTGGTGGAATATGGCAGATTATAGCGGGAGATTATACCAAGGCAGAAATTACTGGCGGAGAGATTAATAGTCTCGACATGTCCGCTTATGCTGAAATCTTAATTAGTGGTGGACAATTTGCTCAGATACGAAGTCATCAAGATGCCACGCTTACAAAGCACATTGAGATCATCTGTCAATCGGGATATGCGTATAATTCCACGACAGGATTTCTAACTGGCTTATGGGGAGATGGCTCTGCTTTCAATATAAGACTTATCAATGTTGCAGGCTATTCACCAACGATTGACAATATTAAATTTACTATCATCCCCGAACCGGCCACGATGCTGCTGCTGGGATTGGGCGGCGTTTTCCTTCGTTGTCGTCAGTAAACTCCTTGGGCTTAAGTCTCTCTTAAGCAGCCTGCCGGGCAAACCTTAATTCCGACCCCCGGCAGGCTTTTTTTGTATTGTGATATGGTTTTGTGTTTCTTATATAATAGATATTATCTGTTTCCTATATGGCTATATTTCATTATTTGTACTTCATATCTCCATAATATTTTGTTGAATTTTTATTGACATACTATATATTGGGTTTAATAATGTGCCTGACTACATATTGATACCCACAAGGTGAAGCCGTGAGATGTCCATACTGCAAGGAAGACAAAGATAAGGTCATAGACTCCCGTTCGAGTGACGGGGGGCGGATTATTCGCCGCCGGCGGCATTGCCTTGTATGCAAGCGACGATTTACCACCTACGAAAAAATCGGGGAAAGCGTCAAGTTGAGCGTCATTAAAAAAGACGGCACCCGGGTCCCTTATGAACGAAGTAAAGTAATCTCAGGCCTGCAGAAGGCCTGTTATAAACGTCCGGTTTCGGCTGAGAAGATTCAGGAAATTGCCGACATTATCGAGGAAGATATCTTCCGCAATTTTGACAAGGAAGTGTCGTCCCGGTTTCTCGGCGAATGTGCGATGCGTCATTTACGATCGGTCGATAAGGTTGCTTATATTCGTTTTGCCAGTGTGTATCGAGATTTTACCGACGCCGGTGCACTGATTGATGAAGTTCGCCAGGCCATCCTTGAGCCCGACATCCCTGAACAGCCCAGCTTATTCAGCGGCGTTCCTGAAGAAGAATAATGGTATAACCAGGTCTGATTGCGCAGGTCAGGCCCGGCGGCAAGGCAACAGCTCTCCGCTACGCAGCAGCCACGACGGATACGACGGTTCAGAATGCGGATGCCGCCCGAATTCATGGAGGATTATCTATGAAAATCGAAGTGCTGAAAGCCGATGGCACAGTCGAACCTTATCTGCATACGAAGGTGCTGGGGACCTTCCATAATGCCCTGTCGGCGGTTCAGGAGCACGACCTGACCGTTGTCGAGCAGATGGCCGAGGCGATTACATTCTATCTGTATCGTACGGAACATGCCGCGACGCTATCTTCCGACCAGATTCATCTGATGATTCAATCGGTTCTGGCCTCCACGGGATTTGCCCATGCTGCGGATGCGCTGAATGAGCATCGTCTGCAGCGCAAACTCCAGCGCAAACGGATTCAGGTGGTCAAGATGGTTCCGGATTTTGGCGAGGATGAGCCGCATTATTCACCGTGGAACAAGGCGCAGATAGTCAGGGACCTGATGGAGCACAAAGGCATGGATCGTCTGACGGCCCGGGCCATAGCCGGGGCGGTGGAAGAGAAGATTTTGAAAATGGGGGTGCTTCGCGTTCGCAGCAGCCTGGTGCGGGAACTTGTGATTGAAGATACCGATGCCATTCTGCGTGCGGAAAAGCAATTACAGACGGTGTTGTAACTTTCGCGGCAGCAGGGGGTTACTGCTTAACGAAACAGTTGCTATTTGACCGGGAAGTACGTTCCCAGCCCGACCATCAGCATCCGGACGCCAATTGCGGCCAGAAAGACCAGCATCACCTTGGACACTGCGGTAATAACCAGCCTGCCGACCAGCCGATTGATTTGCTCGACATAATACATCACCACACGAAACAGAATCAGCACCACTGCCACGGCGATCATTGCCGCCAGCGGCCCCTGTTGCGGATTTTTCCAAATCATCAGTGTTGTGACAATCGCACCGGGTCCGGCCAGCAGGGGGCAGCCCAGCGGCACACAGCCGACCTCATCGGCGGACAGGGTTTCATCGGCGGTCTTGGGGCGACGCTGTGAGCCGAAAACCAGGTCATCAATCGCCATAATCACCAGCAGAATGCCGCCGGCGATCTGCAAGTCTGCAATCTGTATCCCGAATATCCTGTGCAGGACGACATCGCCGGTAAATGAAAACAACAGCAGGATTCCCATCGCTACAGCAACCGAAATGGTAAAAGCCCGCTGACGTTTTTCCTGCGGTACCCCGCTTGTAACGCTCAGAAAGACCGGAATATTCCCAATAGGATCCACAATTACAAACAGGGCGATAATTGCTTCCAATAGGTGCAGCAGGTCCATATTATTTTCCTATGAATCAGCATAAAGAAATTAATCCGTCTTTTTGGTTTCCGCGGATGCCGCAGGCTCGACAGGTTTGGCGGAGGCAGCAGGGGGAGCCACTTCAGCGGGCTTTATCGCGGCAACCTTGGCCGACAGTTCATCCAGTTTTTTTTCGATGCGGTCCAGCCGAACCAGAATATCGCGGTTATTGGCGGTCATCCCGTTAAGCTGATTCTGCACCAGCGACAGGTATTGGTCGCTGAGCCGCTCATAGGCCTCGATCATCCGCTGGGTGTCGCTTTTGACCGCCGGCACGGTCACTTCATATTCACGGGTGGTGCCACGTTCAGCAATTGTGGATGCAATAAATACAAAACCAACCAGCAGGGCACCGATTCCCGCGATTATCAGACGATGTTTCCGGCTTTTCATAGGTCAATTCCTCGCAAATGCGTAAATTTGGCTTTAATTCCTCATTATATCGGCTGAAAAACCCACCCACCACAAGAAATTATGGACTGTTGAAAACAACAACGCTCTGTGGTACAAACAGGCTCAGGAGTACGACAGCATGGCGATACAATTTATCCTCGGTACAAGCGGTTCCGGCAAGACACGATGGTGCATAGATGCCATCGCGGGGGCTTTGCGTCAACCCGACGACCGGCCGCTGGTGTTTTTGGTGCCCGAACAGGCGACCTTTCAGGTGGAGCGGGCGATTTTGTCCTGTCCGGGTATTGCCGGGTACAATCGGCTTAATGTCCTGTCATTTAACCGCCTGCAATTCTGGCTGTGCAAAACCGATGCTTCCGGGGAGTTGTCCACGCTGGGCCGGCAGATGCTGGTGCGACAGGCCCTGTCGGTATGCTCCGGGGGACTAACCCTGCTTGGGGACAGTGCCGTTTCGGCGGGCATGGCGGCGGCGACGGCGGAGCTGATTGGCCGGCTGCACGAAGACAACTGCGACCCGGATTACCTGGCCGAGGTTGCCCGACGGATGCTGGAGAAAGACCCCGCCAGCCTGAGCGGGCGAAAATTCGCCGATATCGCTGCGGTGTTCAAGACCTATACCGAGCTGCTGAACAGGCCGGAGTGCGATTTCATCAATCCCGATGCGGTGCTGACTCACGCGAGGGTACTGGTTAAAGATGCGCCATTTTTAAATCATGCCCGGCTGTGGGTCGATGGCTTTTCGGGCTTTACCCTCCAGCAGCGCGATGTCCTGTTTGAGATGCTGTCGGTCTGTTCGGAGGCATCGATTGCGTTGTGTCTTGATCCGCTGGCGTTTGATTTGAATCTGACCGACGCCGAGCAGCTTGATCCGTCGTCGCTGTTTGCCCCGACCGAGCGAACGTATGTGGATTTGCTGACGATTCTCCGTCATCAGAAGATGCCGATGAGCGAGCCGGTCACGCTGACACAGCATCCGCGATTTAAAACGGCCCCGGCGCTGGCTCAGATCGAAAAACAATATTTTGCTGTCGGTTCTCCGCAGCCTGTCAGCAGTGGGGGGGCGGTGGAACTGCGCGGCTGCGGTGATGCGCGGTCGGAAGCATTCTTTGCTGCCGTTACGATTCGGCGGCTCGTGCGGGAAGGCCGGTATCGTTATCGTGACCTGGCCGTGATTGTCCCGCAGATGGATTTGTATGCCCATTACCTCACGGCGGCGTTTGAACAATATCAGATTCCGTTTTTTCTGGATCGTCCGCAGACACTGCGGCACCATCCGCTGATGGAATTACTGACGGCGGCCCTGACGGCGATTCAGGAGGATTTTGCCGCGCCGCGAATGACGGCCCTGTTGAAGACCGAACTGAACGGCCTGGATTTTCGCGATGCCGACCTGCTCGATAATGCATGCCGGGCGTTCGGGATTGGCCCTGCGGACTGGCTGTCGGAAAAACCGTGGGAATTCGGGAATAATGACTCCCTGGTTGATGCCCCGCGGATTCATGCGATACGAAAGCAGTTGTTCGACCCGCTGGGCCGACTGTCGCAGCAGTTGGCCGGCACGATTTCCGCGGCGCAATGCTGTCAGGCGGTGTATGATTATCTCGAATCGCTGCATGTCCGGCAATGGCTGACCTGCCAGGCACAGGATGATCCGCAGGATACCGCCGCCCATCGTCGCGTGTGGAAAAAACTCCATGAGGTGTTCGACGAACTGCAGCGGATTTTTGCCGGGCTGGTTCTGCCAGCCAAAGAATGGCTGGCCATCCTGCTGGAGGCCCTTGCCGCGCTGACGCTCAAGCAGATTCCCGCCACATTGGATCAGGTGCTCATCGGCTCCATCGAGCGCAGCCGTCACCCCGATATTAAAGTTGCATTTCTCATCGGCGCCACCGGCAAGCTGTTTCCGATGCCGCTTGCGGCCGATGCCATTCTGACCGAGCAGGATGCCAGAGCCGCCGCCAGAGAAGACCTGCATCTGACTCAGCGAACCGAACAGGCTCTTGAAGCCCGGCGTTACCTGGCGTATATCGCCCTGACCCGTGCCTCGGACAAGCTGTATATCACCTATCCGCTGCTGGATGAAAACGCCTCGCCGAATACCCCCTGGCCGGGATTGCAACGATTGTGTTCACTGTTTACCGATGTACGGGTGCAATACGGCGGCGCGCAAGACCCATCGGCCCCGCTGAAAGAATCGCCTGCCGCGATGACCCAATGGCTGTGTGCCGCACTGGGTGCAGACAGCAGCCAGGACGATGCAGCCAAAGACCAATACCGCGATGTGCTTTCGTTGTGTAAATTCGCCGACCAGCCCGTTCTGCAAAAAATGGCCGCCGAGGTGGAGTACGCCCTGGCGTTTCGCAATGCTGCTGAACTGGACCCGGCAATCGCAAAGACCTTGTTTACCTGGCCGATGACCGCATCGGAAACACGACTGACGACCTTTGCGGCCTGCCCCTATAAGCATTTTGCGCGTTATGTTCTGAATCTCAAAAAGCGAGACCTATTGCGGCTGGAGCCGGTGGATATCGGCGAATTTTATCACGACATATTGCAGCGATTGTTTTCGAATCTGCATGCCGACGGCCTGGACTGGACGACCGTCTCGACCGAGGACCTCTTGAATCGCTGCCGTCGCATCGCCGCCGCGATCCTGTCTGAAGACATCAAACTGTCTGCCTTTGTCCGCCAGAGCCGTCACAACGCCTACATCATGCGTCAGGCGATTCAGCGGCTGTGCTATGTCCTGCCGGCGATGGCGGCGATGAGTGCGGCGGGGCGGTTCCGGCAATGCCTGGCCGAGCAGACCTTCGGCAAAGACAGTCCGGTTGCGATCCAAGTTGAGCCGGGCAAAACACTCCATCTGCATGGACGCATCGACCGTGTGGACTGGGTCGAGGTCAAAGGCATTCCCACGGGCATTGTCCTGGATTACAAAACCTCACCCCAGCGGATGAAATGGAACGAATTTGCTCATGGTCTCGATTTGCAGTTGGCCGTCTATCTTCTGGCCATGCGTCATCTGACCGTAAACGGCAAGCCCATCATGAAAGCGGCAGGGGCCTTTTATCTGCCGATTGAGACTCCATATCTGCCCGCGAAATTGGAACCGACAGACGATCAGTCGGTTGCACCCGTGCTCAAAGCGCGCGGAATCTTCGATGCGGCGATCGCCTTTGATCTGGATTCGGCGGTCGGAGAAAATAATCGTCGCAGCCGCTACTTCGGATTTTCACTCAAGGAAGGCGAGCCGCTGGGCGATTATGGCCGCAGCGATGTCGTCACTTCCGACGCATATCCCGCCGTGCTGGCCTTTGCTGAACAGACTCTTGCCCGTCTGGCGCAGGGCATTGCCTCCGGCGACATCCGCGCTTATCCCTATCGGCTTGGTACGCAAAGCCCCTGCTCGCATTGCGATTACCGAAGCGTATGCAAATTCGACTGGCAATTAAATGATTACAATATTCTGCCGTCCATCAGTAAGACCAAAATGCTGAACACGCTGACCAAAGGAGCCTCGCAATGACGGCGCCGAAATGGACATCCCCGCAAAAGCGGGCCATCGAGACGATTGGCCGCGATGTGCTGGTTACCGCTTCGGCGGGCACGGGCAAGACTGCCGTCCTGAGCCAGCGCTGTGTCGAGCGGATTTGCGACCCGACGCATCCAGTCGATGCCGACCGGCTGCTGGTGCTGACCTTTACCGAGGCTGCTGCCGAAGAAATGAAAACCCGCATTGCCGAAAAACTGTCCGCCGCCTTTGAAAACGAAGGCTCCGGCCGCCTGCGTCGCCAGCTTGTCCTGCTGGATGCGGCTTATATCGGCACTATTCACGGCTTCTGCAAACGCATCCTGACCGAATATTTCTATCTGTCGGGCCTGGACCCGCGATTCGGTATCCTCGACCCCGACCAGCGTGACATCATCCGCGTCGAGTCGATGAACGAAGCCCTTGAGCTGGCCTGGAACGATGAATCGCTGGCCGTCCCATTACAGGCGCTATTTGATGGCCGCAATCTGCGCAATGCCAATTCCTCTTTACCGGCCTCGCTGCTGTGGGTGGCCAATTATCTGGACAGCCTGCCCAGCCGGGAGGCATTTTATCAATCCGCCCTCAGGGCCGTCAGCGATGACCCGGCCAGTCGGCAGACCATGGATAAGATGATGTGCGAGGGTCTGAGCCGCCATCTCCAGACAGCCCTCGACCGGCTGTACGAAGCTCAGCGGCGCGACCACCTGCTCACCGGCGGCCAGTATCTGTCCGATTATATCAACCTGATTCTCAGCCAGCTTCATCCCTGCCTGATGGATTTAAAGCACGGCAAGCTCGCTTCCGCCGCCACGGCACTGTGCCAGGCGGACTTTGGACGCATGCCGTCCCTGAGCAAAAAACTCGATGTGGATAAAACTGCCGCCGAAAAAATCAAAAACGAAGTCACCCAGGGCCGCGATGCCATCAAAAAACTCAAAGACCTCGTATTCGTGCATCCGGACTATATCGCCGCCATCGCCCCGCAGATTCAATCACAGACCCAGGCCTGTATTGCCCTGCTGCAACGGTTCGATAGCCGCTACACCCGCCGCAAGCAGGCTCTCAACGTGCTGGATTTCGCCGACCTCGAACACCAGATGCTGTTGCTGCTGCAATCGCAGCCGGTTGTCGGCCAGAAACTTCGCGAACGCTTCGAATACGTCTTCATCGATGAATATCAGGATATCAACAGCGTCCAGCGCGAAATCCTCGGGCAGGTCAGCCGCCCCGGCAATCTGTTTGTTGTCGGCGATGTCAAACAGAGCATCTACGCTTTCCGCCAGAGCTGTCCTGAAATATTCTTGGAACAGCTTGCCGCCGCCGTGGACGATCCCGATGCCGCAGTCGATAAGCCGCTGCGAGTGGATATGAATCACAATTTCCGTTCACGACAGGAGGTGCTGACCTTTGCCAACCGCGTCTTCGGACGCATTATGACTCAGGCCGTTGCCGGGCTGGATTATGACAAACGTTCGGAATTGATTGCCGGCCTGAACTATCCCCCACTGGAAGAAACCTCCGCCAATCGGGTCGTCGAGCTGCATCTGCTGGATGAAGATAATCTCGAAGATCAGAAATCCCAGGATGAGGACGCCCAGGAAGACTCTGAATCCGATGAAAACGAGGACAGCATCGACACCGTCACTGCCGTTCAGCGGCAGGCCGCAATGATTGCCCGCCGCATCCGCCAGATCGTCGGTGCCGATTCCGGCCGTCCGGAATTTCAGGTGTACGATAAATCCAGCGGAACCCTGCGCGATGTCCGCTACAGCGACATCGTGATTCTCATGCGGGCCTTGTCGCATCGCGCCTCGGAATATGTTGAACTGCTGCGGCTGGCCGGCATCCCCGTCAGCTCGCAGAATCAGTGCGGCTATTTCGCGGCCACCGAAGTCGCCGACTGCATCGCCCTGTTCAAAACACTCGACAACCCCCTGCAGGATATCGAGCTGGCCGCCGTGCTTCGCAGTGCTCTGTTTCGCTTTACTGATTCGGAACTGGCTGCGATGCGATTGTTCGCCAATCAGAAAAAACACAACGATGCCTGCTTTTATGATGTCGTAACGGGTTATTCGCAGAACGGTCCCCAAGCTGCATTGCGTCAAAAAGCCGCTGAATCTCTCAGTACGCTCGAATCCTGGCGGAGGCAATCACGCCGAACGCCACTGTCGGAATTGCTCTGGCGGATTTATGAAACGACATCTCTGCTGGCATTTGTGTCAGCATTGCCCAATGGCAGGCAGCGTCGAGCCAATCTCCTCAAGCTGCATGACCGCGCCATCCAGTATGAGTCCTTCGCCGACCCCGGTCAGGGCCGCAGCGTCTCGGGCTTTGCGGCATTTCTTGAAAAACTGCTCGAGCAGGAAACCGACTGGGCCCCCGCCCAGCCCGACAATTTCGCCGAAAATGCCGTGCGGATTATGAGCGTCCACAAAAGCAAGGGCCTGGAGTTTCCCGTCGTCATTCTGGCCGAACTCAACTGGCCCATGCGAAAACAGGACTCCTCCGGGCCCTGCATGGTCAATGCAGCGATGCTCGGACTGGAATTGCTCGACCCGCAGCGGGGCCTGCGATTAACCACCCCGGCCCACCAGCTCATTCGTCTGGAAAAACAGCGTGCCAATCTTGCCGAAGAAATGCGTATCCTGTACGTGGCGATGACCCGCGCCCGTGACCGCCTTATCCTGACCGCCTCGACCAAGCTGTCCCGCTGTCAGGATCGCATCGAACGCAGCCGCGAATTTGAGGTACTGCCCGAATGGGAACTGCTTGGCGCGACCAGTCATCTCGACTGGCTGCTGGCCGCACTGGCCCAATCCGATGCACTCCGCAACGTGTGCTCTGCCGGGCAATCGACTTGTGCTCAGGACGAACTGTTCTCCGTCTCCAGTCATGACAAGACCCAACTGAATCAGCTTAGCGACTCGATCCGCCGGCACAAGCAGCTCCGCGACCGCCGTTATACGCCCGTCACCGGCCAATGCTCCAATCCGCAAAACCGTCAGCTTTTCGAACAGGCCGTCAGGCTGCTGAACTGGCAATATCCGGACGACTCGCTGACCCGCCTGCCGGGCAAATTTTCCGTCACGAGCCTGACCCACCGGGATGATGAGTTTTCACGTCCGCAATCAGACGAACCCTTTACTTTGCCCCAGCCTCGAACGACGGCTTCTGACGGCCGGGCGGAAGCGATGGCTCGCGGCCACGCCACCCACCTGGTCTTCCAGCATCTTCCGCTGACCTCGCTGCCGGATCGGGCAGTCCTTCTGCGAACCATAGAAAAACTGGTCAAATCCGGCCAGTTGACCCTCGCCCAGTCTCACTCTATTGATATCGATACGATAATATCTTTCTTCCAGACCCCGATCGGGGACCTGGCAATCCAAAATGCCGAACGGATTTGTCGGGAATGGCCGTTCACGATGGCTCTTCCGGTATCGGAACTTGGGCTTGTCTCCTCCGAGGATTTCGTCGTTGTCCAGGGCGTGATCGATTTATTGATTCCCACAGACAAAGGCCTGGTCCTGGTTGACTTTAAGACCGATAAAATCAATGATAATAAGATTGAAAGCAGGACTGCTCGTTATCAGCCCCAGCTTGCCCTCTATGCCCGTGCCGCCCAAACCATTTTAAAAATTCCCCCTGCCGCCGGGTATTTATACTTTTTACATCCGCGAGTCCTCCAGCCGGTCGAAATCTCACATTTGAATTTAAACTCTGCATTATTATCAGACAAAGCCTCTTAGCACCCTCTTTTCAACCCGCGTGCAGAAGGCTTTTCTATCAGGTTGTTTATTGGTATTATATTTTTATTAACTGTTTCCACATAAAGACTTATATCTCGTTTTTCAGATTCGCCTTGAACCAAAACTCACGATTGTTTATAATTACCCTTGTGATGAATGACATGGCTTCGGCTATGGGGGGTGCGAAACAAACAATGTTAATTGAGGGGATTACAATGAATCGCTTCTACAACAAAATTTGGTTGCCTTTCGTCGAACCGAAAAAACGGATTTTCCTGCTTGCTCTTGCTGCGTACATTGCCCTGTGTTAATTGTGTGACTCCTAAGACACCTTGTTAGTGGAGGACGAAACGAAGGCCGACTCAACCTCGGCCTTTTTTATTGCGCATTTTGATTGCTTGACATCCCCGCCCTTTGGCTTTACCCTGTAACATAAAGACAGGAATAGATTGATACCCCATAGGAAGGGATTGAATATGATTATTGTGACAGGCGGGGCGGGTTTTATTGGCTCGGCACTCGTGGCGGAACTCAACGCTCGCGGACTGGAAGATATCCTCATCGTGGACCTGCTGGGCACCTCGGATAAGTGGAAAAATCTCCGAAAACTCCGGTTTTTGGACTATATGGAGGCCGACGATTTCGCTCAGTCCCTCGATTCCGACCAGATCGAATGGGATGTCGAAGCCATCCTGCATCTGGGGGCCTGCTCCGACACGACCGAAACCGACGCCGCCTATCTGATTCGCAATAATTACGAATACAGCAAGATGCTTGCTCAGTGGGCCTCCCAGAAAGAGATTCGCTTCGTATATGCCTCCAGTGCCGCCACTTACGGCGACGGCTCGATGGGCTTTTCGGACTCCGAACCGATTGACCGGCTGATTCCTCTGAACATGTACGGCTACAGCAAGCAGCTTTTTGACCTCTGGGCCCAGAAGACCGGCCTGACCGACCAGATTGCAGGCCTGAAATACTTCAACGTCTTTGGCCCCAACGAGTACCACAAAGGCCAGATGCGCAGCTTCGTCGTCAAGGCCTTCGAACAGATCAACGCCGAGGGCAAAGTCCGCCTGTTCAAGTCGCATCGTCCCGACTATGCCGACGGCATGCAGCTTCGGGACTTCATCTACATCAAAGATGCCGTCGAGATGACCCTGTTCTTCCTCGAAAATCCGGAAATCAACGGCCTGTTCAACATCGGCACCGGCAAGGCACGCTCCTGGCTGGACCTGGCCAATGCTGTCTTTGCTGCTATGGACAAAAAGCCCAGCATTGAATTCATCCCGATGCCCGACACCCTCCGCGACAAATACCAGTATTTCACCCAGGCCGACGTTACCAAAATCCGCTCGGCCGGCTATCATACCAACACTATCGAACTGGAAGACGCCGTCGCCGACTTTGTCCGCAATTACCTGATGAAGAACGAATATCTGGGCGGAGAATAAACGCAGAATCGTTCTATTCGAAGGAGTGTCTGAATGCTGAATTCAAACGTCGATATACAGCTTGGAATCATCTGGTATCTAATGTTTATTCTCTCGACGGCGGCGCATGAGGCGGCACATGCCTTTACCGCCTTCAAATTCGGGGACCGGACCGCATGGCTGGGCGGCCAGGTCACGCTCAACCCCGTCCCGCACATGAAGCGAGAGCCGTTCGGCATGGTTATTGTTCCGCTGTTATCCTATGCCATGGGCGGCTGGATGATCGGCTGGGCCAGCGCCCCCTATGATCCTTACTGGGCACAGCGCCACCCCAAACAGGCCGCTCTCATGGGATTGGCCGGCCCGGCAGCTAATTTTTTAATCATGCTTATTGCCGCCGTCCTGATTCGCGTCGGTCTGGCCACGGGTTTTTTTATGGCTCCGGATAGTGTCTATTTCTCCCAGACCGTCATGGGAGCCAGCGAGGGGATTTCTCATGGCCTGGCCGTTGGCGTCAGCATCCTGTTTATGCTCAATCTGCTGCTGATGGTGTTTAATCTCATCCCTCTGCCGCCATTGGACGGCACTTCGGCGATGGAGTTCATTCTCTCCGGCGAGTCTCTCTACAAATACCGCAGCCTGGTCCATGAATCGGGCCTGCGTACCTTCGGCATTCTGATTGCCTGGTATATTATGAAAATCATCTTCCCGCCCATCCACCTTGCCGCGGTCAACCTGCTGTATCTGGGTACCGGCGTGTCCTGGGGCTGATGCAAATGAATCCCGCCGAAAACGCGGTCGCTTGCTATAACTCCTGTTCTGTCAGGTTTTTGCGCCAGTATTCATAGGCCGCACACCGCTGCCTGTCGAAGTAAATCAAGCGGCCTCTTGACTTTTCGGGCCGTTTATGCGATACTCTTGCCCACAAATTTTCCCCAAATTCAGGCCGGGAGCGTGTCCCGTTAACTGATTTGGGTATCTTATGACAAGGTGTTCGATGAAGGCATCGGAAATGAAAAAGGGCCAGACCATCAAGGTCGATAATACCCTTTATTCGATTGTAGATTATCAGCATGTTAAACTCGGCAAGGGCGGCGCGGTTTATCAGACCAAGCTCAAAAGCCTGACCGACGGCTCCATCCGCGATATCCGCATCCGCGCTGAAGAAGTGCTCGAAGATGCATATCTGGACAAACGCAACTATGAATATCTGTATTCGACCGGCTCGGAACACATCCTGATGGATCTGGAGACCTACGACCAGATTTCTCTGGATGACGATGCCTTTGGTGAAGGCCCCAAGTACCTCAAGCCCAACACCCAGCTTCAGGTCAGCATGTATCAGAACAAGCCCGTCCAGATTTCTCTGCCGACGACGGTGGACCTGAAAGTGGTCGATACCGCCCCGGAAATCAAAGGTGCTACCGCCACCAATCAGTACAAACCCGCTACCCTCGAAACCGGCCTGGAAGTCTCCGTCCCGCCGTTTATTAAACAGGGCGAGATGATCCGCGTCGATACCCGTACCGGCGAATACGTTACCCGCGTCAAGGAATAATCGACTGTCGCATAACACCTGGCTGCTGTGCCAGTGAATGGATATACATTATGGGGCGCATGGATGCGCCCCTTTTTCTTGCGCTTAACAAATGACTTTGCTGAACCGTCAATTTGTCATTCCCGCGGCGGCGGATTTTCTCACCATGAAGCCCATGAAGAACAGAAAGAATAAGGCATATATTATATTTTCATTTTCTTCATGCCCTTCTGTTCTTCGTGGTGAATATTTCTGTATTTTCTAAACGAATCTCCTGTGCAACCCGATGCCGAACCCATCGGACTCCCACAACAATGCCTGCTATTCTGTATTCCTGTATACTTGTATACCTGTCTTCTTTATTTTTTAGTTGCCGCCTCATAGACCTTCTTCAGTGTCGGCCGCAGCAAATCCGCCCACTTGGCATTGCCCTCGCTGGTCAGATGAATCTTATCGTCCAGAAACAGACTTGGCTCCGGCGTCCCATCGGCGCCCATCATCCCCGTCGTCACATCCGCATAATGCAGATAATCCAGCTTATCGGCCAATTCCCTGACGCTGGCATTGACGCGGTCGGTCCTGGGATGATGCGGCCACCATGCCGGCCCCAGCCGAATCGACAAAAAGATAACCGGCGTCTCGGGCAGGGCGGCATGCACCGTCGCAAGGAACTGCTTGAAATCGGCCACCACCTGCTCCGGTGCCTTCCCCCCACCGACGATATCATTTACCCCGCAGTAAAACACAATCACCTTCGGCTTATACGGCAGCACAATCCGCTCGACGTACAGGTTCATATCCGAAATCTGCGACCCGCCGAAGCCCCGATTAATCACCGGATACTCCGCAAACAGCTTTGCCGTATCCCACATCCGGATACTCGAACTGCCCGCAAACAGCACCGCATCCTTCGGGAACGAATTCTTCGCGTCCCAGGCTTCAAAGGTCTTGATGTCGTTTTCCCACTTGTTGACCTCGGTCTTGCCCTCCTCCTGCCCTGTTATGCACGAAGCCAGAAGGCCAATCAGTACGATTCCGAGTGCACAAATCCTGCGTCCATATCCGTGTGTCATCTGTCTCTCCTGAAATAATATTAGTGACCCGCCGATTTTACCCCCCGCGTCCCCATCTGGCAATCTTAAATCAGGTATGCAAGAATACAAGAATACAGAATAAACGGCATGGGTGGGGGAGTCCGACGGGGTTGGGATAGAACCGCACCGGGTAAATTCGTTTAAAAATACAGGCATTCCCATGAAGAGCACAAGGGCATGAAGACAATGAAGATATAATTTACGCCTTATCCTTCCTGTTCTTCATGGTAAAACAGATGGAAGATTGCCGATTGACGAGGGTCAATTTGAATCCCGAAGGGATGAAAGTATCATAGCCGGGGTGCGTAAGCCTCCGGAAGAAAGGATTTTCTTTGTTAAGCCCCATCGGGGCGAAAGTTCACGGCTTTCGCGCGGCATAAAAGCGGCCCGTGCCTGCCCGCCCCAGCGTAGCCGAAGCTTCCAGCTTCGAGCAAACAGAATTGACAATCATGCCATCTCAGCCAATTGCTGGGCGATGTGTTGTCCATAAACTTCCGTAAATAATTCCGTCCCAAGGTGTTGGCGTTTCCAGAGCAGGTCCAGTTGCCCGACCGAGGCCTTGGGGTAGCGCATCGCCAGCCCGGCCATCGCCAGCGCCTTGCCGGCACGATACGCCTCAAACACCCGCAGCAATTTCTGGCCGGGTGTCATCTGCCGATACAGCTCCACAAGCAGGGCCGCGGCCTCGGGGGATGTGTCCGATGGTTTCATAATCCTATTTTACGCTATTTTGAATGCGTATTCAAGAGCTTCATGGTGAGAAAGCAAGTGATTGATTGTCCCCATTTCAAATCTCAAATCCTGAAATCTGAAATCCCTGCCCCGGCCCCCGTGCCTGCCCGCCCCAGCGTAGCCGAAGCTTCCAGCTTCGGACGATCGATATTTATCCCCCAGGCGATTGAAAAAAGTTTTTTCCATTGAAAAAAAGGCCGGAGGGTGCAAGCCCGGACATATTTTATCTCATTTCCGATGAAAGCAAGTCTTTTTTTGGCCGATAAATTGCTGCCTGCGGGTAGTTGAGCATTTTTCAATTTTCTTCAAAATGCACTATATATGCTGTCGAAAGCCACACGAATTTTTTGCAAAATGATATTTATAGTCTGTAGAAGCAACCATAATGAGCCGCATACAATTTCGAATGGCAAAAAAAAGGGATTGTCGGATTGGACAATATTACCATCCAAGTTGGAAAAAATATTCGTCGGTTACGGCGACACCGTGGACTCAGCCAGGAACAACTGGCTGAACGGGCTGACTTGCATCGTGTTTTTGTGGGCCAGGTCGAGCGCGGCGAAAAATGCCCTTCGATTCTGACATTGGAAAAAATCGCACAGGCATTAGAGGTGGAGGCAGGAGAATTGCTGAAAAGGACTTGTCAAAATCCCTGATAACAGGTATTGTATTGACATCTTTTTTAGGAGCTACGATGAAACAATATGAAGCAGTTATCACAGCATTAGAGTCACTGGGAGGCTACGCCACGCTCGGGGAGCTTTACCAGAAGACGCTTTCCCTGCCGGAGGTGACATGGGGAACCAAGACGCCGTGCGCCACCATCCGGCGGATTGTGCAGGAACGAAAAGAGATTTTCAAGATTCGCCCCGGCCTGTGGGCACTGGAAAGCCATCGTACCAAACTACCCGCGCCGCTGCTTGCCAACAAAGAAACCCGCACCAAAAGCAAAGAAGTTCAGCTTTTTGACCATACCTATTATCAGGGTCTCCTGGTCCAGCTTGGCAACCTGCAGAAATTCATCACCTACGTTCCCGCGCAGGATAAGAACCGCTTGTTTCTCGGTCGGGATAAACTGGGCACCATGGCCGCACAAACCGACCTGCCGCCGTTTACTTATCCGGATATTACCTCGCGGGTCAAAAGCATCGATGTCATCTGGTTCAACACCCGCAAACTGCCCAAAGCGGTCTTTGAGGTGGAGCATTCGACCGATATTAAAAACTCGCTGATTAAATTTGCGGAATTAGAAGACTTTCGCGTCGAGATGAAAATCGTCGCCGATGAACACCGCCGCCGGGAGTTTGAGCAGGTGATGAAGTCGAGGGTGTTTGAGAATCTAAGGACTTATATCGAATTTTTGAACATGTCCCGATTGTCGTTGAAAGTGAGTTGAAAAATCTTGCGGTCAAGGTAACGTAATAGCATCAACTAAAAATAAGTTACCTTTATTAGGAGACCGCAAGATGCGTAAATCGTACACG
>Ga0228536_1001339_pt1 | contig 24543 bp, 16 predicted proteins | sample SJ1Smetagenome_FD_168611 | JGI IMG/M metagenome (GOLD analysis project Ga0228536, IMG submission 168611) | Enriched culture of PCE-dechlorinating microbial communities from Ithaca, New York, USA - SJ1.S | ecosystem: Engineered > Modeled > Simulated communities (microbial... > Unclassified...
TTCTCTCAATCCGGTCGAGCTGTGGAAATCGATTCAAGCAGCACGTGCCCGAATCTTAAAAATTGATCGGTTAGATACATTGTGAGGCAATGATGACCACTATAGTTAGATTTTATTTTGAGGCATAGAATACCTGACATGCGGGATTTGGCTTTTAGGAACAATCAATTTTTACGCCAAAAACGCTGGTTGGATTTTCGCATTCCTGCTTTATTCTATTTTTTGGACGCAATTTTTTCACCTTGAGTCTACGCCCAAAGCTTCGATTGCATTGCCACGACTACCCGCCGAAGGCGCGGTCGGTCAGGCTGGTGCCAACGTTGAAATACTGCGCATCTGGATGGTGCAGGATGATCGCCGCGGTGGATTGCTCCGGTATCAACTGGTAGGCTGAGGTCAGGCTCATGCCAAGTTCTTCTTCAGCAGGCAGCAGATCAAAGACCTTACGGTGGTCCTCCAGCTCCGGAATAGACGGGTAACCCCAGGAATAGCGCAGACCCTGCGCGGGGTTCATCTTGAGCTCGCGGCGGATTTGCTTATGCAGATAATCCGCGGTTGCCTCAGCCAGCTGCACCGCCAGACCGTGGAAGAAAAATCCTTCCGAGTATTCCGCTGCCGCGTCCAGCGCTTCAAAGCGCTCCGTGGCCTCTTTACCAACCGTCACCACCTGCAAGGCAACCACATCCAACACTCCCGAATCAAGCGGCATGAAGTAATCCGCCAGGCAGAGTTGATTGCCAGCGGGTTGGCGGGGGAAGGTGAAACGGGTCAATTCACGCAGATCTTTGCCCAGAGATGCCGGGTCGAAGACAATCAGGTCATTTCCTTCGGATGCCGCTGGGAAGTAGCCGTAAACTGCCTGGGGTTTGTACCAGCCTTCCTCAGCCGCTCTTGCCAGCATTCGCAGCCTGCGAATGTCAAATTCCGCCTGCATTTTTTCCCATTCCTCGCCTTTCAGTCCCGTGCCGCCCCAATTCATGCGGTAGAGGGATTTCAGATCGAGATGGGTTGCCACAATGTGCAAGGGCAAATCGCGCACCACTCTCGCTCCCCACTTGGTGACCTGAGGGATTAAGGCTGCCGGCCTGACAGTTGATGTCTTTTCAGGAGTGGATACGGAACGTTCCGGCTTCTTTTTGCCAAATTCCTGATCGGCTTTTTCATTTACCGTTTCAAGCAGAGCCTCCTTGCGGGTAGGATCCGAGAGTTGATCCATTACGTTCAAACCTTCAAAGGCATCTTTACAATAGAAAACGCCGCCCCGGTAGTATTCTCCGCTGTCTGTTTTAAGAATACGCCGCCCAAAGGCCGGGTTGATGGCCGCTCCGCCAATCAACACCGGGATATTCAGCCCACGTCGCTGCAATTCATTGATGATCAGCGCCATCTGCTTGCTGGTGGAAACCAGCAGCGCGCTCAGACCAATCGCGCTGGCTTTTTGCTCGACCGCACCAGTAATGATCGTCTCCATTGGCACCTGCTTGCCGAGATCGACCACTTCGTATCCGTTGTTCGAGAGGATCGTGCGCACCAGGTTCTTGCCGATGTCGTGCACGTCGCCAAATACGGTCGCAATCACAAGTTTGCCCTTGGAAAGACCTTCCTGTTTGTCCAGGTAATTCTCAAGGTGGTTAACCGCCTTTTTCATAACTTCAGCGGACTGCAAAACAAAGGGCAGAATGAGATCACCCGCGCCGAAGCGATCGCCCACTTCTTTCATCGCGGGCAGCAGCACTTCGTTGAGGATTTTCACCGCCACTTCACCCTGCGCTTGGCCAGATTGCTCAACAAGTATCGCGTCTATGTCATCTTCTATGCCAGCCTTATGCCGGCGCAGGACCTTCTGGAACAGCCTCTCGCTGTTGCTCAGCCCTTCAAACGGATCAGTCTTGGCAGATTGATCATCCTCGCTGGTTACAACCGAGTCGAAATAAGCGATAAGGTCGGGCAAAGCTGCATCTGAACGGTTGAAAATCAGGTTTTCTGCCAGTTCGCGTTCGTTCGCGGGGATTTCCGCGTAGGGTTTGACCTGCGCTGGATTGATAATGGCCATGTCGAGCCCAGCCTCAACCGCATGATGGAGGAAAACGCTGTTTAGTACCTTGCGCGAGGCAGGAGAAAGTCCAAACGAGACGTTGCTGACACCCAGAGACGTGTGCACCCCCGGCAGTTCTTTCTTGATCAGGCGAATGCCTTCCAGGGTCTGGATGGCAGAGTCGCGGTAGATTTCCTCTCCGGTGGAGAGGGTGAAGGTCAGGTCATCAATCACAAGATCTTCAGGTCGCAGTTCGTATTCTGCAGCCAGCTCCACCAAACGGCGGGCAATTTCCAGTTTGCGTTCAGCAGTCTTCGCCATGCCCTGCTCATCAATTGTGAGTGCCATCACAGCCGCGCTGTATTGGCGCGCCAAAGCGAAAATACGGCGGGGCTTGGCGTCTCCAGCCTCAAAGTTAGTGGAGTTGATCAGGCAGCGTCCAGGGGTGGTCTGAAGGGCGATTTCAACCACGTCGGGTTCAGTGGTATCGATCACCAGCGGCACCGGCACTTCAAGCGTGAGGCGCTTCACCAGGTGGCGCATCATATCCGCTTCATCGCTGCGTTCGGTGACCGCCACGCTGACGTCGAGCGCGTGCGCGCCAAAGTCCACCTGGTCGCGCGCGATCTGGAGCATGCCATCATAATCCTCAGCCATCAGCAAGCGCTTGAAGGCGCGGGAACCCTGGGCATTGAGACGCTCGCCAATCACGAAAGGCGCCGGCTGCTGCTCGAGAGCAACCGCCTGAACGGAAGAAGCCAGGGATGCAAAAGTTTCCGGCTCATTTTTTGCCAGGGTGATACCACTTAGTTTTTGGCTCAGAGCCTGGATGTGGGCTGGCGTGGTGCCGCAGCAGCCGCCAGCGACCCGAACGCCATAGCGGCTGATGTATTCAGCCATGGCAGTTGAAAATTCCTCAGCCTGCATCGGGTAAACCGCCTCGCCGTCCACGTTCATCGGCAAGCCGGCATTAGGGATGCAGGAAATGGGCAGTTGCGAGTGTTCGCTCAGGTAGGAGATTGCTCCGCGCATGTGCTCAGGACCGGTGGAACAATTGAGACCGACCACATCCACGCCCATTCCCTCAAGAATTGATAGCACTGCGGTTATGTCTGTGCCCAGCAGCATTTTGCCGTTGACATCAAGAGTGACCTGCGCCTGGATGGGCAGCCTGACGCCTTCTTCTTTAAAAGCCAGGTGGATGCCGTTGATGGTGGCTTTGACTTCAAGGATGTCGTTGGAGGTTTCGATCAACAATAGATCCACACCACCCTGGATGAGAGCGCGAGCTTGCTCGCGGAAAATCTCTGTGAGCTCGTCGAAGGTGATATCCGACATTTCAGGATCGTTAGTTGAAATGAGTTTCCCTGAGGGACCGATGGAACCGGCAACGAAACGGGGTTTCTTGGGTGTGGAGAATTCATCCGCGGTTTTGCGGGCGATCTGAGCCGCGGCATAATTGATCTCATATGTTTTATCAGCAAGGTCGTAGTCCGCCAGGGTCAGGCGGTTGGCCCGGAAGCTGTCCGTCTCCACCACGTCAGCACCCGCTTCGAGATAAGCCTTGTGTATCCTCGCAACGGTCTCTGGCGAGGATAGCGTGAGGTAGTCATTGCAACCCAGATAGTGTTCACCGCCAAAGTCCGCGGCAGTCAGTTTTTGCAATTGCAGCATGGTGCCCATGGCGCCGTCGAAAAGCAGCACGCGCTTGTCAAGCTCCCTGAGATAAGCGTCTTTATTTATCAATTTTGTGTCCGCCATAATTGCCACCTTATAAAAAAACCTCACCTGGAGGTATCCCTTCGCAGTTCTTTTGCCCGACTCTTGAAACGTCCCGAAGAGGTTTATCGAGTAAAGCGAGTGTATCATATTAAAGAATGCTCTTCAAATAGTTTTTAGGTTGCGCGCTTTACAACGTGTCGCCTGATGTAGGTCGGAATGAGCCTCATTTGCTCACTCCGAGGAAATCCAATCCTGTCATCCTAAGGGAACCGAAGGATCTGTTATTAAATGCCTAGATTCTTCTCAAAAGAGGCTCAGAATGACAGGGGGTTTGTCATCCTGAGGGAACCGAAGGATCTGTTATTGAATGATTAGATTCTTCGCAAAAGAGGCTCAGAATTACAGGATTTGTTGGCTTCCGTTGTTCACAACCCGCAAAATGCTCTCGGTAGGTTGGAATGAGCCTCATTTGCTCACTCCGACAAAAATCTGTCCTTGTAGTGTCGGCCCGCGGAGCGCATACCCTTGCTTCGCGGGTACATGAAGCCGGCCGACGACGGAATCCAATCCTGTCATCCTGAGGGAACTGAAGGGTCTGTTATTGAATGATCAGCATGTTAATTGAGCTTGTATTGTCTGGTATTGAGTCACCAGATTCTTCGCAAAAGAAGCTCAGAATGACAGGGGGTTTGTCATCCTGAGGGAACCGAAGGATCTGTTATTGAATGATCAGCATGTTAATTGAGCTTGTATTGTCTAGTATTGAGTCATCAGATTCTTCGCAAAAGAGGCTCAGAATGACAGGATTTGTTGGCTTCCGTTGTTCACAACCCGCAAAATGCTCTCGGTAGGTTGGAATGAGCCTCATTTGCTCACTCCGACGAATATCTGAACAAACCCGATCGCCACGGTCGTTGAAGTTCTCTCGCGATTACAACCGTAATCGTAGGGTGGGTTGGTGTAAATGAATGTCAATCAAAACCCAACTGCTTGTAACCAACCCACCAATGTGGGAATCCCGCAACCTTTTATCGCTGGCAGGTCATCGGGCGCGAAGAATTTGCATCGTTCAACGCATCAAACACTTAGGAGCGAGCCAAGTTAGGAAGGTGTTGTTGCATTTGATCTTTTATCTGTGATTCTGAGGAAACAGAAGGGTCCATTTCTGTCATCCTGAGGGAACCGAAGGATCTGTCATTTAATGATTAGATTCTTCGCAAAAGAGGCTCAGAATGACAGGGAGCTCGTCATCCTGAACGCAGTGAAGGATCTGGCTTTTCCCCCGCTAAGATTCTTCGCAAAAGAAGCTCAGAATGACAGGAATTGTCGGCTTTAAAGACGCAAGCCGACCTACGGTAGAAAATTGGGTTCAATTGAGCACGCATTTGATATCCACCACCGGAGTGCCGTTAATCGCCTCCATGTCGCGCAGACGCAGGCGATTACCCTCCAGCTCCAAAACCGTCAACAGGTGAACACCGATTGGATTCGGACGGTGGGGTGATCGGCTGCCAAACACACCCCTGGGCGGCAGGTCGTGATTGCCATGGGGCGGCAGTTTCAATGGCCAGCGCTGAGCAAGGTGCAGCCAGGTAAAGACCAGCAGCTGGTCGCCAGCCTGGATGCCATCCAGACCATCCACATATTCTGGTTCCAACACCAGCCAGGCCTCCTGCCCCGAACCAGCGCCCTGGGAGGGAGCCTTCTCCGCTTGCGTCAGATCTGATTCAATCCATCCAATCACTTTCAGTTGAAATTCTTCGGCCATCTTTCTCCAATTAAACAATCCTATTTCTCAATCACACTCCTTTAACAATGCAGGAAATAATGTATAATCTCGCTATGGAAGATAACCAAAACCAGCCTATTCCCTTCAGGTTTTATTTACCAGGCGTGTTGCTGCTCGTGATAGCCGGAGCGATCGGGATCGCGCTGATCCTCACCATGACTTTACCCACAATTGGACCACGCTGGTTATTTTTCTTCTTCATGGTCATATTCGTGACAGGTTTGTTCCTGCCCTTCACCTGGTTTTTAAATCTGCGATTTCCCTCAAGCCCCCCTGCCGCACCCCAGGTGATCATCCGCCAGGCGGCATGGTTTGGCATCTTTGCCGCGCTTTTACTCTGGCTGCAGATGGGACGCGTGCTCACGCTGCCCCTTGGGATCATTTTGGCAGCAGTTTTATTCCTGGTGGAATTTTTGATCAGGCTCTGGGAACGCAGCCGCTGGAAACCTAACCCACAAAGCAATTAATCATGGTCTCCCTGCGCGATATCCCCTCGGTAGATCAGATTCTTCACAACCCCCTCACCGAGCAGCTTTTGGGGTCCTATGGGCATGCCTGGACCGTTTCAGCCATCCGCCAGCTTCAGGATGATCTGCGCCAGAGCCTGCCAAATCTCACCGAAATGCCATCGGATGAGGAGCTGATAAACTCGCTCGAAACCATTCTTAAAAAGCAATCGCAGCCATCGCTCCGGACTGTGATCAACGCCACTGGTGTGCTTTTGCATACCAATCTCGGGCGTGCGCCGCTTTCACACGCCGCGCTGGCAGCCGTTGAAAGCGTTGCCAGCGGATACTCCACGCTTGAATACGACCTCATCAAAGGCAAACGCGGCAAGCGCGACGTTCACGCCAGCGATCTGCTGGCTCGCCTGACTGACGGCGAAAGTGCCCTGGTGGTCAACAATAATGCCGGGGCGGTGCTCCTGGCGCTCAGCGCGCTGGCAAAAGGCCAGAAAGTCGCCATTTCGCGCTCGGAGTTAGTGGAAATTGGCGGCGGCTTTCGCATTCCGGATGTGATGAAGCAGTCGGGTGCCAAACTGCTCGAGGTCGGCACCACCAACCGCGTGCGCCTCTCAGATTTTGAGCAGGCTATCGCTGAAGGTGCCAGCGTGCTGTTGGTAGCGCATCAATCCAATTTCAAGATTATCGGATTCACCGAGGAACCCGCCCTCGAAGACCTTGCCAAATTAGCTCACCAGCACAATCTGCCCTTGATGGTGGATTTAGGCTCCGGTGCTTTTCTGGACACAGCCAAATATGGCCTGGCGCATGAGCCCACCGTGCAGGAAGTGCTCGCAAAAGGGGCAGACCTGGTCTGTTTCTCGGGCGATAAGCTCTTGGGAGGTCCCCAGGCCGGCATTCTGGTCGGGCATAGCGATCTGCTCGCCAAAATCCGCCGCCACCCGCTCTATCGGGCTATCCGCGCGGACAAACTCTGCCTGGCTGCGCTTTCAGCCACGCTCGAGCAGTACTTGAAAGGTAAAGCTGAGTTGGAGATCCCACTCTACATGATGCTTTCCCGCTCACTTGAAGATCTGACCAAGCAGGTGCACAGGTGGATCGACCGTCTCCAGGCTGGCAGCGCTCTTGAAGGGTTTTCAACCGTTGGAGGCGGCAGCCTGCCCAAAGAGACCCTGCCCACCTGCCTGCTTGCGCTAAAGGTAAAATCACCCGCAAAATTAGCGGCGCTTCTGCGCGAAGCCGACCCGCCAATCATCACCAGAGTGCAGGATGATTTGCTGCTGATTGACCCGCGCACCGTTCTCCCCTGGCAGGAAGAAAATCTGCTAAAAGGGTTAAAATCAAGTGGAAAACTATTCGAGGCAGAGAAATGAAACAGGATTTGGAACAACTTATCAACAAACACGGCGCGGATGCTTTATGGATCACTGGCCCAGCACAGCACAACCCTGCTATGGTCTATCTGACCGGCGGTGCTCACGTGACCGGTGCGGATTTATTCATTCGCCCTGGTCAGAAGCCTGTACTCTGCCACGGAATGATGGAACGTGATGAAGCTGCCAAAACGGGCTACCAGCTTCTGAGTTATGCCAATTTTCCAATGCAGGGCTATCTCGAAGAGGCCCACGGCGATTTGCTGGAGGCTTCTGCCTGCCGATATGCGGATATTCTAAGAGAGGTCGGGCTGACCGAAGGGACCGTGCTGTTATACGGCATGGTTGAGTTTGGTCAGCAGTTTGCACTGATGCAGCGCTTAGCTGAGTTGATGCCAGGCTTGCGGCTAAGCGGCGATTTTGACGGCAGCATTATGCTCGAAGCCCGCGCCACCAAAAGCGCGGATGAGCTGGCTCGCATCCGGCACATGGGGCAGGTCACAACCGGTGTTGTGAGACGTACGCAGGATTTTCTAACCGCTCACAAAGTGCAGGGTGAAACCCTGATCAAGCAAGATGGCAGTCCCCTGACGATCGGCGATGTCAAGCGAAATATCAATCTATGGCTGGCAGAAGCTGGCGCGGAGAACCCCGAAGATACCATTTTTGCCATCGGTCGCGACGCGGGGGTGCCCCACAGCAGCGGTACGCCCTCAGACCACATCACGCTCGGCAAGACGATTGTTTTTGATATTTTTCCGTGCGAAGCTGGCGGTGGATATTTCTATGACTTCACGCGCACCTGGTGCCTTGGGTATGCTCCCGAAGAAGTCCAAAAAGCCTATGACCAGGTGAAGTCAGTTTATGCGCAGATCGTGACTGAACTTGAAAATGAAGTCAACCCAGCGCACTATCAGGCACGCACTTGCGAGCTGTTTGAGGGCATGGGGCATGAAACCATACGTCAGAACCCACAAATAGAACAAGGGTACATCCACAGTCTTGGTCACGGATTGGGTTTGGATGTGCATGAGAAACCTTGGTTTGGGAGAGAAAAAGACCCAAGCAATTGCTTACATGTTGGATCAGTTTTTACGATTGAGCCCGGTCTGTATTATCCTGAACGCGGCTACGGTATCCGAATAGAGGACACCTGGTTTGTCCGTGAGGACGGAAGTTTTGAAAAGTTCGTGGAATATCCCATGGAACTGGTTTTAGCGATGAGAGGATCTTAATATGAAAAAGATCGATATGCGCGTTTTAGGGATCGAAAGCTCCTGCGATGAAACCGCTGCCGCGGTCGTTGAAAATGGCAGAGTGATACAGAGCAGCGTGATCGCCAGCCAGGTGGATCTGCATGCCCAGTTTGGGGGTGTATACCCGGAATTGGCTTCACGTGAGCACGTAAAGGCGATAAACGCAACTGTCAAGGAAGCCCTGCAGCAGGCACACATGGGGCTTGGCGACCTGGATGGGATTGCGGTCACACGCGGTCCGGGTCTGGCTGGTTCGCTGGTGGTAGGCGTGAACCTCGCCAAGGGCTTAGCCCTTTCAACAGATCTGCCCATTGTGGGTGTCAACCACCTGGAAGGACACCTCTATTCAGCCTGGCTGTATCAGTCTGGCAGCAAACCCTCTCCCGAACCCAAACTGCCACTGTTGGCGTTGTTGGTCTCAGGTGGGCACACAGAGCTGGTGTTGATGCGGGATCATCTTCAGTATGAAGTGCTTGGTGGAACTAGCGACGATGCCGCGGGCGAAGCCTTTGATAAGGTGGCGCGCCTGCTGGAGCTTGGATACCCGGGCGGTCCTTCGATTCAAAAAGCAGCCATGCAGGGCAATTCGCGGGCATTTAATTTTCCCGTGGCACGCTTGAGTGAACCCTGGAATTTCTCGTTCAGTGGGCTGAAAACAGCCGTCTTACGTACTGTGGAAGAGTTCAAGTCTGCCCACAAAACAGTGCCCACGGCGGATATTGCCGCCAGCTTCCAGGCTGCAGTAGTGAGAGCACTTTTTGAAAAAACCATTGCGGCAGCCCGGGAATTTAAGGCGCGTGAAATTATCGTGGCGGGCGGTGTCAGCGCCAACAAAACGCTGCGTGAAGCTTTCCGCTCACAAACTGAATTCCGGGTGCACATCCCGCACATCAGCCTGTGCACTGACAACGCCGCTATGATCGCGGCCGCTGGTTACCGCCATTTCATTGTTGACGAAACTTCCAACCTGGACTTTGACGTGCAGGCAAACTGGTCATTGGCTGAAACAGCCTGATGATCGAAGATTACCATTCAACCGGATGAAACAAAAGGAGTAAAAATGGACGTTAAATTAACCTGGAATCAAGATATGGCTTTTACTGGCACCGCCGATTCGGGGCACGAAGTGACGCTGGACTCTTCGGAAGGCTCTGGCGGACACAATACTGGCTTCAGACCGATGGAATTGATGGCACTCGGCACGGCGGGCTGTTCGAGCATGGACGTTGTTTCAATTCTGCGCAAGAAAAGGGTGCCTTTCACGGCTTATGAGTGCAAGGTGCACGTGGAGAGCGTACGCGATGCACATCCTCATGTTTTTGAATTGATGGAATTTGAGTATATCTTAACCGGCAAGGGAATCGATCGGGCAGATGTGGAACGCGCCGTGCAGCTCTCGGAAGAAAAGTACTGCCAGGGGATTGCCATGATGCGCAAAACTGCGGAAATCCGCAGCAAGATCACAATCATCGAAGAATAGTCTGCTCAAGATTGAATTTTTGCGCAGGCTTCAGGCATATATCGTCATTCTGAGCCTCTTTTGCGAAGAATCTTATCGGTAAAAATACAAGATCCTTCGTTCCTCAGGATGACAGACATCGTCAATCTGAACGTTAATCTGTCATTCTGAGCCTCTTTTGCGAAGAATCTTATCGGTAAAAATACAAGATCCTTCGTTCCTCAGGATGACACACACATTGTCATGCTGAGCGTAAAAGCTGTCATTCTGAGCCTCTTTTGCGAAGAATCTAATTGTGATAAACAAGATCCTTCATTCCTTAGGGTGACACACTTTGTTATTCTGAGCCTCTTTTGCGAAGAATCTTAGTGTTGCAAAAGCCAGATCCTTCGTTCCTCAGGATGACAGACATTGTCATTCTGAGCGTAAAAGCTGTCATTCTGAGCCTCTTTTGCGAAGAATCTAATTGTGATAAACAAGATCCCTCATTCCTTAGGGTGACACACTTTGTTATTCTGAGCCTCTTTTGCGAAGAATCTTAGTGTGGCAAAAGCCAGATCCTTCGCAGGTCACTGCGGAGAAACCCCCACCCCCTTTACTTCCCCCTCCGAGGTAAGGGGCAGGCTTGCTGCAGGACTGGTCCTCGTGCTCGAAGAGTTTGCGTTCCTGCCCTCACAGCAAAGCTGCGAGGGTCAAAGCCGACATTTTCTGTTATTCTGAGCCTCTTTTGCGAAGAATCTTATGGTAAAAAAGCCAGATCCTTCGTTCCTCAGGATGACACACACATTGTCATTCTGAACGCTAAGCTTTCATTCTAAGACTCTTTTGCGAAGAATCTTAGTGTAGCAAAAGCTAGATCCTTCGTCCCTCAGGATGACAGACATTGTCATTCTGAGCGTAAAAGCTGTCATTCTGAGCCTCTTTTGCGAAGAATCTAATTGTGATAAACAAGATCCTTCATTCCTTAGGGTGACACACTTTGTTATTCTGAGCCTCTTTTGCGAAGAATCTTAGTGTGGCAAAAGCCAGATCCTTCGCAGGTCACTGCGGAGAAACCCCCACCCCCTTTACTTCCCCCTCCGAGGTAAGGGGCAGGCTTGCTGCAGGACTGGTCCTCGTGCTCGAAGAGTTTGCGTTCCTGCCCTCACAGCAAAGCTGCGAGGGTCAAAGCCGACATTTTCTGTCAAGCTGAGCCTCTCTTGCGAAGAATCTTATTGTGAAAAACAAGACCCTTCGCTCCTCAGGATGACACACTTTGTCATTCTGAGCATAAAAGCTGTCATTCTGAGCCTTTTTTGCGAAGAATCTTATGGTAAAAAAACAAAGATCCTTCGTTCCTCAGGACGACACACACGTTGTCATTCTGAACGCTAAGCTTTCATTCTGAGATTCTTTTGCGAAGAATCTAATCGTTTGTAAAACAAGACTCTTCGTACCTCAGGATGACCCACATGTTGTCATTCTGAGCCTCTTTAGCGAAGAATCTGATTGTGGCAAAAGCCAGATCCTTCGCTTCACTTAGGACGGCGGATGGCGATTAGCTCACAAACTCGGTTTACTGGTAAAATCGCAGAGTATGAACTTCCGGAACTTACTATTCGTGCTGATCTTTTTTTCTCTCATCGCTGGCTGCGCATCACGCCCAACTGAGACTGCCCTGCCCGAACCGACGGCAACCCCTGAATCAAGCCCAACACCTGAACCCACCCCCAGCCCAACTTTTGCGCCAGTCCAGCGGCAGCTTCCACCCCTACCCGAGAATCGCACCCATTACAAGCTGGACCTGATCCTCAATTACTATTCCCATTTTGGCGCGGTGACGGAAGTGATCACCTACACCAACCGCAGCAGTCACAGTCTGGAAGAGATCCATTTTGTGGTGCCGCCCCGCAATTTCGAAAACAGTTACGCCCAATCTGACCTGCGCGGCGAGCGCGTGGCAGGCTTCAGAGAAGAAGGCATCCACACCCTGGTCAGCCTCTCTTCGCCTTTACAGCCCGGTGAGACGACCACCTTTACCTTCAGCTTCAGGCTTTACTTCCCACTGCACCAGGGCATTTATGGCTACACCAACCGCCAAACCAACATTTCGGATTGGTATCCCTTCATCCCCCCTTATGATGAAGAACAAGGCTGGCTGGCATACGACCGCGTGGTGGATCAGGATAATATCATCGTGGGCGAATCGATTGTCAACGAATTCAGCGATTTTGACGTAACCCTGACGCTGACAGACCGCGCTGAGCTGATCGAAATCGCTGCCAGTTCCCCCGCCAATGGTTCTAATGGCAAGTTTTCCTACCACCTGGAAGGCGCGCGCGGTTTTTCGTTCTCGGTGAGCGACAGCTACTTTGAGCATGAGATCGTGCAGGACGGGGTTCGGATTCGCTCTTACGTCTTTATGAACAACATCGAAACCGGCAAAGCCGTTACGCAAATCGGCGCGAACGCGATGAAGCTTTATGGCGAGCTTCTCTACCCCTACCCACACGAAATGGTCTCGATTGTAGTCGGAGATTTCCTTCACAATATGGAAATGGACGGCATGGTCATGATCAGCTATGGCATCTTTGACTTCTACAATGGAATGCCGCGGACTGACCTGGTGTTGATGACCTCACACGAGCTGATGCATATGTGGTTTTATTACACCATCGGCAACAATCATGCCCTGGAGCCCTGGCTGGATGAAGCCTTTGCGACTTACGCGGAGCTGCTTTACTACCAGGAGTATCATCCCGCGGATGTGGAGTGGTGGTGGGCAATTCGCATCCACGAGCAAAACCCCCAGGGATTTGTTGACTCTACCATCCATCTCGAAGGCGGCTATGTGCCCTACCGCAATGCCGTTTACCTGCGGGGAGTGCAGTTCCTGAACGAAGTCCGACTGGCAGTTGGAGAGGCAGAGTTCTTCGCCGCTTTAAAGGATTACGCTTACAGCAACACCTGGCGCATTGCCACCCGGCAGGATTTCTTTGATATTATGGCGCGCCACAGCCAGGTGGACCTGACAGCCATTGTCTCCAAATATTTTGAAAACTAGACCCTTATTGCTTTCTGTAAGAGCTTTTTACTGCCGCGGTGTCAACTTGACACCCCTCAATTTGGCGGTTATTATCCAAAACTGGAATTAAAATGACCGATAAAACAAACCTTACCCCTGATCCTCAGCCCGAAAAAGGCGCTGAGACTCTCAGCTCAAACCCATTCTACAAACAGCCGGGAATGATCGCTGCTGGTGTGCTCATCTTACTGGCATTGGTTATCCTGATCATCTGGATGGCAGGCAATAAGCCACCCACCCAGGTTGAAACCACCAGCACCATTGCTGCGCCAATGGTGGCATTGGAAACAGAGGATCCGCCCACAATCATTGAAGTGCCGACCCAAATACAGGCTCCAATTCCCACAGTAGCGCAACCCACCCCGGAGCCCACGGCTGTCCCCCGGACTGAAGTGATCACTCACACCATCCAGGAAGGTGAAACCGTCGCCTCACTTGCGGCAAAATACGACTTGTGGCCCGAAACGATTCTGTGGGCTAACCGATACGAACTCGGCGACGATATCCGCAATTACACCCCCGGAACGACAATCTTTATCCTTCCAGTGGACGGTGTCTATCACACCTGGTCGGCTGGCGAAGGTCTTGGCGCTGTTTCAAGCTATTACGGCGTGACCCCGGAAGATATTATCAACTACCCGGCCAACAATCTCTCGGCTGGGACGGTTGGTAGTTACGCTTCACCCAACATTGCCGCCGGAACGCGACTGGTGGTGCCTGGGGGAACCTTGCCCAATTACTTTGCGAATGACGCTCTGCTCTATTACGCCGCAGTTGAAAAACTCAAATCCTTGCCGCTGGGCAACGCGGAGAGCTTTCCTGCTCCCCGCGAAGAGATCATCGCCTACGAAGTCCAACCCTTGGATTCGATCTTCAGCATCGCTGAGCAGTTCGAAATCTCGCCCGAAACAATTCTTTGGACCAACCGCTACCTCATCGGCGACACGCCGGATGGCATCTATCCGGGTCAAAAGTTGATCATCCTGCCTGAAGATGGCGTCTATCATGCCTGGCTATACGGCGAAGGCATGAACGGCGTCTCCTCTGGCTATGGCGTCACCCCGCAAGACATCCTTAACGAGCCCATCAATCAGCTCGATGAAGAGGAAATCGGCGATTTGAGCTTACCCCGCATCATGACTGGTACCTTCCTTTACATCCCTGGCGGGAGAGGCTCCATTCCATCATGGGTAAGCGTAGTTACAGACCCTGCCTCTGGAGAGCACCCGAATGTCTCCTATTTAGGCGCATATGCCTGCAACACAACTGCATGGATTACTGGCAGTGGACTCTTCCAACTGCCCACAAACACACGGTTCATCAGTGGTTACGAGTACAACCCGCCAGTTCACAACGGTCTCGATTATGACGGAGAGACTGGCGATCCCCTTTATGCGGTGGACCATGGCGTGGTGATTTACTCGGGCTGGTCTGACCGCGGTTATGGAAACACGATAGTTATCGATCACGGCAATGGCTATCTGTCACTCTATGCTCATTTAATGGACGGAGGCTTCGCAGTCTCTTGTGGTCAGATAGTATACGGCGGAGCCACTATCGGCTACATGGGATCCACTGGCAATTCCACCGGCTCCCATCTCCACTTTGAGCTGCGCTACAACGGCAGCCCGGTCAATCCCCACAGTTTTGGGCTGTAAGTCCGCCTGAATTCCCAGAGGCTGGTCGTTTTGACCAGCCTTTGTTTTTAATTGCACGTGCAGGCGTCATCACGCGGCTTGTTTGCGGTTGTGAACCGCTCTTTGCAGGGAACACGTCCCCGCCCGTTCCACTTACGAGTCTTGCGGTGGGTATGCTATAGCCAGATGTGCGTCCTGTACATGTTTTGTGACGCCTACCCACCCTACCCAAGCGATTGTCATCGCGGGGAGAGGACCGACGTGGCGATCTCTACACAAGCGATTGTCATCGCGCGGAGGAAAGCGACGTGGCGATCTTTCTACAGACGTGGCGATCTCTACACAGGCAATTGTCATCGCGAGGAGGGAACCGACGTGGCGATCTCTCCTTTAATCTTTACAATTCAGGGCTCGCAGCAACAAGTCGACAGGAACCCAACCAGCCAAACGCAAGTGACCGTTCTCCAATTAAAAACTGGTATACTGCCAGTAGGAATCATCTGTATGCGCCAACGCTTATTCGCCCTCATCATTGCCTCTAGTTTGCTGCTCTCCGCTTGCTCTCAGCCTGCCACAAAGGCAACAGATCTCCCCACACCAGTCGCGCAGATCACAACACCACCCCAAGACCTTCCAAATCCAACGCTGCAGCCAGAACCGACTCACGCTTCTGAGCTTGGAGTTCCTGCCCCGCCTGAAAATCGCACCGTTTATGATCTGGACGTTACTCTTGACTACGCGCAGCATACCGCCAGCATCGTGGAGCGTGTCAGCTATTTCAACCGCAGCAACCAGCCGATGAATGAGATACTGCTGCTCGTGCCGCCCCGCTACTTCCCGGGAACCTATTCCGAGGGGAATATCAGCGGGGATCTGGTGGCAGGGTCGCGTGAGAACGGCATCCAGACTATTCTCAGTCTCGAACCCGCCTTGCAGCCTGGCGCTTCCACCCAAATTCAAATTATCTTCACCCTCACCCTGCCAAACCGACAGGGAGTTTTTGGCTGGTCGGACATGCAGACAAATCTGGTGGATTGGTTTCCGATCATTCCTCCGTTTGATGCCGCTGATGGCTGGCAGGTCAACGAAAGAGTGGTGGACGCGAGCAACACAATCGTGGGTGAATACATCATGGCTGAGTCTGCTGATTTCAACCTGCGCCTGCGCCTGACAGGCTCAGCCCAAAACCTGATCATTGCTGCCAGCAGTGAGGGGAAACAAGAGCCTGATTTTACCGAATACCAACTGCCTTTGGCGAGAACGTTTTCGCTCTCAATCAGTGATCAATTTGTGGTACAAGAGGTTCAACACCAGGGGGTGACCATCCGCACTTACGTCTTCCCGCAGCATCGCGAGGCTGGTCAGGCAATCATCGAGATTGCCAAAAACGCGCTCGACATGTTCGCGGAACTTTTTTATCCGTATCCCCGCCAGACACTCAGCCTGGTGGCAGCCGATTTCCTGCATAACATGGAAACGGACGGGTTGCTGCTGATCAGCAAAGGCGTAATCGACTTTTACCGCGACGCTCCGCTCAACAATCTCACCATTCTCGTCCCGCATGAAATTTCGCATCAATGGCTTTACAGCATGGTGGGGAATGACCCTGCCCAGGAACCATGGCTGGATGAAGCCTTCGCAACCTACAGCGAAGCCTTGTATTTTGAGCGCTTCCTGCCCGAACACCTGGATTGGTGGTGGGTAAACCGAGTGGAGGGGTTTGAGCCGAAAGGCTGGGTCGACTCAAACACAAGCATCCCGGGCGGATACACTGCCTATCGCGATGCGGTCTACCTGAATGGGGCAAAATTCCTGCAGGGTCTGCGGGAGTTGCTGGGAGATGAAGCCTTTTTTGCGGCTGTCAACCAATATATTACGGAAAACACCTACAAAATCACCTCAGGAACCGATTTTTTCAATGCCGTTTCCATACAAAGTGATGCAGATTTAAATGCATTATTGAGACAATATTTTGAAAGACCCCCATCTTTTTAGCTATATCCTGTTGATTTAATCCGCTGGGATCATGCTGGCAGAATCCGAGAGCGTGCTGGCACGCACTACCTGCGTTCCCCTGACCAACTCGCCCTGGTATGCAAGCAGACCCTCCACAGGAGTCCAGCCTTCAAGGTTGAACGGCAATACATTCCAGGCTGCCGGAATCCACTGACCGTTATACTTGCGCGCCAGGTGAATATGCGTGCCGGTCGCGTTCCCACCCTCACAGGAAGGTCTTCCCACCCTGTCGCCCTGCTTGAGGCGATCGCCGACCTTCACCCGCCCTTCTTCAGCAACATGAAGGTAAAGGATCACCCAACCAGTGCGCTCATCGCCATCGCCGTCCAGATCCAACATCACCGTGCCAACATCAATCCGCGCGACCACGCCATCGGCTATAGCCAGAGCGTACTGCTCAGTCTCAACACAGCCCTGTGTAGGCAGCGGAGGAGCAAAATCAATTGCTGCCCATGGCTTACGCGAGCCCCAACCTGTATGCGGACCACCAGTATAAGACCAGGTAGTCCCTTGCTGGAAGGGAAGGATAAACCGCGGCTGGTTAAGCGACCCAGGCAAAACGGTCAGGTTGCGCTGCCAGGGGTCTCCAAACAAATCCTTGAAGGTTTTCGCGAAGCCATCAGGTCCGATGGCTTTTTTGTAAGCCTCTCCCTGGTAGACCTGTGAGAAGTAGTAATGCAGCGCTATCGTGGCAGAATTCTGCCAAGGGTCGATATTTTCTATGGTACCGTCTTCCAACGCCAGGGACGTCAACTCACCGTTGAAATAACGATAAAAACCATCATTCAGCAGGTCAGACGCATAGGAAATCTGCAGTTCAACCGCGCTGTTGAAGTTTTCAAAACCCAGGAAAGTTGCTTCTTTGGTCCGATCCCGCTGCGGGCTACTAAGAGCCCCGGTCTGATATTCCACCAATGCCAGGAGCAGTTTTGGATTTAAACTGTAATTTACAGAGTAATACTTGATGACCTCAGTTGAATCGCGATACTTTTCTTGGATGGTTGCGCCAAAATTCTTAAACCAGCCGTCGGTTGAGTCCAGGAAGACCCGCAGATCAAAATCCTGCAAGTCCGGACCATACACAAACACCGCGTCGGGGATGATCTGGTAACTGGGCCCCCAGAAAGGAGTATAGTAGATTGGCATTTTCATTGGAAAGCCGGGCGGCAGAGTGGTGATATCCTGCGGGATTTCCGGGTTAGAGAAAAGAATTTCTGAAGGGGATGTGCCGAAACGCAGCGAAAGCAGATCAAGGTTGTCGCCGCTTTGAGCGACATAATCCACCAGCGTGCCTGGTGGATAGACCGGGCGCGTGTCATAGGGAGTTGCCGACGGCTCGATGGGTGTATCGCTGGGAACTACCTCAGAAACGATATATGTCGGTCTCTGGTGGGGAGTGCAGCTGACCAGAATCAACAAAATGCCGAGAAGATTCAGCCATCTGAATTGAAAATGTTTTAGGGTCTTCATGAGTCTACAACCGATAAGTATCGGTTTTTTTACTATACCACAAACCCAAAATGGGATCACTAATCAAGAGAAATGTGTGAACTGCTGGCTCCGACGACACTGGCTTTAACCACCTGGTCACCTCTCACCAGCCATCCGCTCAGGGAGGCAGAACCCGCTTTCGCTCTCCAACCGCTCATCACGAAGCCAAGCGGGCCATCCGCTGGCACCCATTCGCCGTTGTATTTGCGAACAATGTGCAGATGAGTCCCGGTGGAAATACCCCCCTCGCAGGAGGGATGTCCGATGTGATCTCCGGTTTCAACCCAGGTGCCAACTGGCACGCGTTGATTGGTGGCAATGTGCAAGTAGATGATGTTCCAGCCAGTCTGTTCAAAACCATCACCGTCCATGTCGACCACCACAGTGCCATTTTCCGAGCGCACCACCAGCCCGGGTCCTGCAGCGGTCACCCATGCCCAGTTGGTGTGGCAGCCTGTTTCAGCCGAAGGCGGGGCAAAATCCAAAGCCGCCCTCACATCAGCCGCTCCCCAGGCGGCATGCGGACCAACGGTCATCGCCCAGGTAACACCAGGAGAAAATGGGAGCTGTAGTTCTGGCTGGCGGACATCCGGGGTGAACAATGGCTCAAATTCCACCGCGCGCAGCCACGGGTCGCCAAACATATTTTGGTAAGTCCAGGTGAAACCATGCTCGCCATAAAGTGCTTCAGCCCAGCCCGGGAAGTTTTCCTGTTTGGAGAAGAAGTGCATCAAACCAACAGAGCCGCAATTGAGCTCCGCTGAAAGGCGCGCTTTGCTATAGTCCGGGAATTCCAAGACAACCATCGTGCCTTCGCGCCAACCATAATAGCCAGTTTCAACGATTCCTGCCGCAGCCTCGAGCTGCTTATAGAGACCAATGCTGTCCTGATCCAGAATGCCGAGAGGGTAGGTTCTTTGTTGAGAGGTTTGAGGTCCCCCATACACCCAGCCGCTTTGGTACTCCAGCAGGGCAAGGAGTAAGCGCGGATGGATGGAGAACTCGCGTGCTACTTTTTCGATGATGTCAGCCCCGCGCATAAACCCAAAGCTATAAACCGCTTCCTGGTAGCTGGCGAGATATCCGCCTGCCTGGCGGACAAACTCGTCCACATCAAAACCAACGGATGAAGGGCTGTTAACCACTTCACTATCCGGGATGAGTTTGAGGGGCGAAGTGGTTTCATCCAGTCGGTTAGGAATGAGCAGCAACTGACCCTCCGCGATGAATCCATCCGAAGGGAGAGGATCTCGCGAGCTAATATTCTGCCCTTCTACCCCAAAGCGAACTGCCAGAACGCCAAGGCTGTCGCCACTTTGGGCATAGTAAAGGATCGGGGCGTCCTCAGCGTAGGTGATCATCTGTGCCTGGGTGGGGATGGCCTGCAGGACAGGCTGCGGTTGGATGGGTTCCGGTTCAAGTTGAGTCTCTTCCGGTACAATCAGCGGCGTCGCTTCAGAAGCTTCAACTTCTGTTGGAGAAACAGTAGAGGTGGGAGACTGAGCGCCCACCAGGTTCACACCGGCAAAAAGCGTTGGACCTTCAGGGGCGGGAGGCAGCCCGGCTGGGTCTGCCAGCTTGGGAAGATCAGGCGAAGGAATGGCTTGCGGAGAATTGGTCGAGAAGAACAGAAATGCTCCAACCGCAGCCAACATCAACACCGTACTGGTGATCAAGCGCCGACGACGGCGGCGGTGAAGCCGCTCGAGGCGAACTTCGCGTTGGCTTTTAGTTCCCGATTTTGTTGAAATCGGCACGGCCATTGTAAGCTTCAACTGTCTCTCCATCTTTTGTTAAAATCCCATCGTAAACTGTTCCGTAACTTGAGGCAATCCAACCTCCCAGGTTGAAGGGGATTCTTCCGGCGGCTCCGATCCAGACCCCGTTATAGCGCCTGGCAACGTGGAAGTGCGTGCCGCTGGTCACTCCGCCCTCACAGGAGGCATAACCAATTACATCTCCTGATGCAACTTGTGTGCCAACGGGGATGCGCCCTTCCGCACCAATGTGGAAGTAGTGCACCGTCCAACCTGTCTGTTCCGAGCCGTCGCCGTCGAGGTCCAGCACCACAGCCGCGGCACCAGACCGCACCACCAATCCATCTGCCACTGCCAAAACCGGGGCGTCACTCGCATAGCATCCATAATCATCCTCATTTCCAGGCGGCGCAAAGTCCAGCGCAGCCCAGATGCTGCCGGTGCCATAGCCCCAGTGAGGTCCGGAGGTAAACAGCCAGATATCGCCAGGCGCAAGAGGCAAAATAAATTCGGGTTGGGTCAGCCCTTCAGGCACGAGGGGTTCAATCGTAAAAGCGAACGGGTAACCAAACATCTGTTCATAGGTGGCATACAAACCATTTTCCGAAACTGCGGTTTTCCATTCCGCTTTTTTCGCAACCAGGCTGAAGAAATGCTGCACGCCGGCGGTGGCAGGATTAATTGTGGGGTCAATGCGCATCACATCTCCATCAGAAAGCGTCCAGACCGCCAGGCTGCCCTGCTGCCAGAGCGTGCTGCCGCGCAACAATTCGTTGGCAGCCCATCCCAATTGCTTGTAGAGCCCGGTTTGATACGGATTGAGCAGCCCAAGAGGATAATTTTCCGAGATGCCGCCAAAGCCCTCACTGCGCACCCAACCGCTCTGATATTCGAGCAGTGCCAGCAAAAGACGCGGGTTGACCCCGTTCTCATCTGCCACCCGCTGCACAATTTCAGCGCCAGTCAGATGGCTTTCATCTTCCAGGGTTTCTTCATAACGGCTCAATTTTCCGTTGAACTGCCACACGACCGACTCTGTTTCAAAATCTTTTGCTGACGGACTGTAGACCAGCTCCGATTCGGGGAGAATCTTGAAACTGGTAGCCTGCTCGTTGGCACTGGCAGGCGGAATGATCAGGATTTCACCCGGGGTGATCAAATTGGGGTCTTTGATCTGGTTGCGCTCAATGATCTGCTTGACCGAAACTTGATTCAGCCGGGCTATCCGCGCCAGAGAATCTCCGGATTGAATCGTGTATTGAGTTTCGGAAGTACGCAAAGGCGGCAGCGGCATCGGCGCGTTAGGTGTGGGCTGCATCCCGACCGGTGCAAGTGTGAGCGTGATCCGCGGGATGGAGGTCTGAGGCACCTGGCTTGCGCCCTGGGTTACTGTCTGCTCAGGCCAGAGCGAAGGTTGGGGCGTGTAAGCAAGCGTATAAGCGGATTCGGGCACTCGCCAGGGCTCATAGTCCTTTACAACTCTTTTACAGCCTGAAATCAGGATTGAAACAGCAACGAGAATACAACTCAGAAGGGAGAGTTTTCGCGAGATTAATTTCATGACGCTGAGTGTTACACCAATCGTGCCAGCATTGGTCATCCAGAGTCTTGACAATGGAATTACTTTGTTTTCGTAGGGCGGAATGCGCCTATTTTGCGCACTCCACCAAAAGAATGAATAAACCGACCAAGCTTTTAGTAGGCCGGGTTCCGTGCCTGCCTGGAAGTGTAGCGGAAAGGGTTGAACCCGGCTCATTTGCTTTTCCCGTTGGCCCGGGTTCCGTGCCTGAACCCGGGTCGTTTTCTTGTTCTCACAAAGTCAGAAGAGCTTGTGAGGAATTCGACCGAAGTTTTACATTATTCATTTTGCATCACTCACCCCCACTGCGCGGACCTTCTCCCATTTGGGGGTGGGCTTAGTAGCAGGAGCAGTCAGTCCCAGCCTGCCCTGGAAATGGATCGGATAGGGTTTCCCTACTTGAGGATTTAAAAGAGCCGGGTTGATAAACGCAACCCGGCCTACAAAACAATGGCTCTATTTGCTCCTCAGTGCTGCCCCGGGGTAGACCTCCAAAGTAACCGGCTCAATTTGTGATACTGTGGCTGAGGCAGACATGGAGATGTCATCGAGGAAGAGATTGCTATTATTGCTTTCGTCCGTGGTGACTTTAAATTGCACCGTCTTGTTCGTGCCAATATAGGCAGACAGGTTTATTACTCCCTGGACCCAACTGCCAGTATCATTGTTCTGACACAGATCAAGCGTGAATAAATAATTGGAATTCACTCCTATACGGAAGAAATCATGACCGCAGTCATCGTCCGAAGCCGCCCAATACCAAAAATGCAGGTAAGGCGCTAAAGCGGAGATTGTGATGGTCTGCGAAAGTAGCGAAACCTCATTATAAGCTCCGCCCAACCAGGCAAGCCACGCGCCGCCATGTGCCCAAACAGGTGTATCAGCATCAGCTGCCGGCACAATCAGATCCCAGCCACCCGAGGAGGATTCCGTCCAGGCGACCTGCCCCGATTCAAAACCGGGGTTGAGGAAGGGGTTGGTAGGCGGCGTTGTGACTTGGCGATACCCGGAATCGGATGCTGAAAAACTTGAGCAACCACCAGAATTACAGGCTTTGATCCAGTAATAGTAAGTTGTTCCAGCCACAGCTGAGGTGTCATTGTATGGGCTGGAAGGAAAACTGGAGCTTAGTAATGTTGCACTGGAAGAATTATTACTGGTATGTCTAAAAACCTGGTAGTAGGTTGCCCCAGTTGAAGCTGACCATGATACCTGTACCCGGTCCGTAAATGTACCGTCACTGGCTGAGACACCAGTTGGCGCTGAAGGCGGCGCGATAGGTTTCGTTATCAGAGGCAGGTAAACCTTGGAAGAGGTCACCGCACCCTGCCCAAGTTTCACCACGCTGACCGATTGCAGCACCATGCCATCATAGCTGCCACCCCAGGTCATTGTGTAAGTGTGGGCTGGGTCGCTATCCCAGGTGTCGCGGATGTAGATGGTGGAGCCGTTGTAGCCATAGCCGACAATGGAGTGCCCGGCCAGGTTGAGCAGCACGGGATGCCCCGCGTTGATCTCAGCCTGGAAGTTGGCGAGGGTAAAACCGCCGCCATTGTTGTCGGTTTTCTGGTTGTAGCAGTCTGTGACGGTATAGCCGCGCGCTTCGTAGAAGAGCTTGCGCCCATAAGTACCATCCAGGTTTGATATTCCACCGCTGACCATAGCATCACAGGTCAGTTTGTCTGGCGAGGCGGTGTAAGTGTAGAAGTGGGTGGATCCATCGGTGTTTTCATAGGCGTATTGGCTGGTTTTCATGTAATCGCCGATGGCATCACCCCAGGTGTGCTGCGGCCAACCACCAGTCACAAAGGGATCCTGGGCTCCGCTGCCATAGCTGACCCAGTAATCGTCGATGGAGCCCCTGGTGGTGCGCCCGTCGAGCCCATTATGGGAGGCGATCAGGGGGTTGTTGGGGTAGGTATCACCAATGCCATCCGACCAGGTGGACAAGCCGGTATCGGTGAGGGGCATCAGACCTCCGTTGGTTGGACCGGTGTAGAGGTTGGGGTACGAGCCGCGGTCGTACCAGGCAGCGACCATGGCGCTGGAAACAGCGGAACAGCCGAAGACCCAGTTGTAGGAGGGGAAGTTGGCGAGCGTTCCCTGGGGCGCGATGGTCGTCATGGATGCCTGGCGTTCCGCCTCGTATTCGGGCAGCGGCTGAGGAGGTCCATTGATAATTGAGCCCGTCAGCTGGGTGCCATCTGGAGTAGTGAGGTGCTCAATGGAATAGTAGGGGGAAATTACTTCAATTTGCGAGCTAATGGCTTCAGGCGGCGGGTCTTGTGCCAGGCTGGCTGCCCCGGCATTGCCAATTAAAGCGATGCTAACCAAAAATGCCATGAAGATTGAGAAAAAGGTTTTAATTGTTCGAGATTCGCCCATGTTTCTCCTTTTTTTAGGGGCTTTCCTATGACGAATAAATTGTGCTATTTCTGTAAAAAATACAACTTGGAATGGGGTAACTATTATTATAGCATGCTTCTTCTTGAAACCAAGGATGTTTCCCCGGATGTTTTCCCGGAAAGGGATGAGCAGAAGCGTCTCAACAATGGAGGCGACCGTAAAAATAAAAAGTCTATATCAAAAAACCGGGTTGATAAACGCAACCCAACCTGCAAGCAACCCAACCTGCAAGAGATCACTCATCTCCATTTCCCCATCCCTTTCACGACAGGTACAGGTCGCTAACTCTCTCCCGATAGATGGCTATAGAAATCGGGTATAGAAATCTGGTTGTAGAAATCGGGTGTAGAAATCGGGTGTCGAAATCGCGGCGTTATGCCTCAAAATAAAATCTAACTATAGTGGTCATCATTGCCTCACAATGTATCTAACCGATCAATTTTTAAGATTCGGGCACGTGCTGCTTGAATCGATTTCCACAGCTCGACCGGATTG
>Ga0228536_1001340_pt1 | contig 24498 bp, 20 predicted proteins | sample SJ1Smetagenome_FD_168611 | JGI IMG/M metagenome (GOLD analysis project Ga0228536, IMG submission 168611) | Enriched culture of PCE-dechlorinating microbial communities from Ithaca, New York, USA - SJ1.S | ecosystem: Engineered > Modeled > Simulated communities (microbial... > Unclassified...
TTCCATCCAAAGTGCCAGACCTACGGCCACCCCTGGTCCCAGATCGAGAAATTTCCGCCCGCGGGGCCACCCATCGCGCCACCCCCTTGTCGCTTAATAAACTTTTCACGGTAATAGATAATGAGCCGAGCTTTAGTACAGCTTGCAAGTTGAGCCCTCTTTGTGTAAGATGAAGCCAATTTCCCTGCCAAGATCGGGAAGAGTAAGCCATAAAACCCCGCCAGAGAGCAAAATCCTACTGAAGTGCTGCGAGATTTTGCCGGAGAGTGAATGGCCCAAGGTCGCCCGGGAGCAGAACGTCAGGCCGTACGTGTCAAATCGGCTGCAAAGTGCCCTGCCTTGGGATCAGCAGCACGCTGGCACCATCCGGCAGGGAAAACTGGTGGTACCACGGAAGATAAACCTTTCGTCCAGTTGTTCCGGCAAACACCCGGACTGGATGGAAGGTTTTTTATCGTGGTGTCAGGCACCACATCCCGGCGCAGTTGCCTGACACCACAACCACTCAGGTGGCACCACACCCACTCAGCAAGGAGGAGACTATATGGCGCGTATTGATTCAATCCAGAAAGCTTTTGAACCGCAGGTGATGGAGGGTCCGATCTACCAGAACTGGCAGACCAAGGGTTATTTCACGCCTCAGCCGGATCCGGCGAAAAAACCGTATACCATCGTGATCCCGCCGCCGAACATCACCGGCCAGCTGCACATGGGCCATGCCCTCGACAATACCCTGCAGGACATCCTGATCCGCTTCAAGCGGATGCAAGGCTATGCCGCGCTCTGGCTTCCCGGCACTGACCATGCCTCGATTGCGACCGAGGCCAAGATCGTCGAAGCCATGCGCCAGGAAGGCATTAGCAAGGATGACCTCGGCCGCGAGAAATTCCTCGAGCGCGCCTGGGAATGGAAGCGCCTGTATGGCGGCCGGATCATCGAACAGCTCAAGCGCCTTGGTTCTTCCTGTGACTGGAGCCGCGAACGATTTACGCTCGATGAGGGTTGTTCCGATGCTGTCCAGGAGGTCTTTATCCGGCTCTTCGAAAAAGGCCTGATCTACCGCGGCGAGCGGATCATCAACTGGTGCCCGACCTGCCTGACGTCCATATCGGACGCCGAAGTCGAATATGAAGAGAAGAACAGCCATTTCTATCATCTGCGCTATCCGCTGGTGGAAGGGGAAGGCTACCTCGTCCTGGCCACCACGCGCCCGGAAACACTGCTCGGCGACACGGCTGTCGCCGTCCATCCTGAAGACGAACGGTACCAGCACCTGATCGGCCAGCATGTCATCCTGCCGTTGACCGGCCGGACCATCCCGATCATCGCTGACACATATGTCGAAAGCGAATTTGGCACGGGTGTTGTCAAGATCACGCCAGCCCACGACCCGAACGACTTTGAAGTCGGCCTGCGCCACAATCTGCCGGTGCTCAATGTCCTGACCGAAGATGCCCACATCAATGAGCATGGCGGATCCTATGCCGGCCTGACCCGTGAGCAGGCCCGAAAGCAGATCCTCCTCGACCTCGAGGCCCAGGGCCTGCTGGAAAAAACTGAGCCGCACAAGCACAATGTTGGCACCTGTTACCGCTGCTCGACCGTCGTCGAACCGCGCGTGTCCTTCCAATGGTTTGTCAAGATGAAACCCCTGGCCGAGCCGGCGATCGAAGTTGTCAAATCCAAAGAGACCCGTTTCGTACCGGAACGCTTCGACAAGACCTATTTCAACTGGATGGAGAACATCCGCGACTGGTGCATTTCCCGGCAGCTCTGGTGGGGTCACCGCATCCCGGCCTACTATTGCCAGGGCTGCGACCACACCATCGTCGCCCGTGAAAAACCGGCAACTTGCCCGGAATGCGGTGGCACCCATCTGACACAGGACGAGGATACCCTCGATACCTGGTTTTCATCCGCCTTGTGGCCGTTCTCGACCCTCGGCTGGCCCCATGACACCGAGGACCTGAAGTATTTCTATCCCACCAGCGTCCTGGTCACGGGCTACGACATCATTTTCTTCTGGGTCGCGCGCATGATCTTCTCCGGCATCGCCCATACCGGCCAGACCCCGTTCCATACGGTCTTCATCCATGGCATCGTGCGCGACGAAAAAGGGCGCAAGATGTCCAAATCTCTTGGCAATGGCATCGACCCCCTGGAAATCATCGACGAACTCGGTGCCGACGCCCTGCGCTATGCCCTGGTAACTGGCAACGCCCCCGGCAACGACTTGCGCTTTTCCAAAGAGAAAATCGAAGCCGGCCGCAACTTCATCAACAAGATCTGGAACGCCTTCCGCTTCGTGGTCATGAATTTTGACGACGAAATGGATTTCGCCGCTGTCTCGTCTGCTGATTATACCCTCGAGGATCGCTGGATCCTCTCGCGGCTCCAGACCTTGAAAACCGAAGTGACAACCAACCTCGACAATTACGACCTCGGTGTTGCCCTGGCCAAGATCTACAGCTTCCTCTGGGAGGAGTACTGTGACTGGTACATCGAAATTGCCAAGGCGCGCCTGAACGAAAAAGGTTCGCACGGCCGCCTGGTCGCCCAGTCGGTTTTAAACCGAGTGTTGGTCGAAGCCCTGCGCCTGCTGCATCCGTTCATGCCCTTCGTCACCGAAGCGATCCACGGTCATCTGGTCCAGCCAGCCGAATCGATCATGATCAGTGACTGGCCAGTTCAGGATGATGTGTTGAATTTCCCGGAAGCCGAGCGCCAGATGGCGATCCTGATGGATGCGATCCGCGAAATCCGCAATGTGCGCACCAGCATGAACGTGCCCCCGTCCAGAAAAGCCAGCATCATTGTCGTCTCGCCGGATGAGGCCACCTGCCGCATGTTTGAGGCCAGCGAAGCTTTCCTGCAGCGTCTGGCCAGCGTGCAGTCGGTCAAGACCCAGGCGGACAAAACGAATATTCCCTCGACTGCTGTCACCGCCATCTTCACGGCTGGCGAGATTTTCATTCCGCTGACCGACTTGATCGATCTCGGCAAGGAAATCGATCGGCTGGAAAAGGAAAAAGCCAACCTCGAAAATGAGGTGGCCCGCGTCAGCGCCAAGCTCGACAATGCTGAATTCGTTGCCAAGGCTCCGGCCAAGGTCATCGATGCCGAGCGCGAAAAGATCAGCCGATATACCGCCATGCTGCAGAATGCCAGTGAACGCCTGGCTCAACTGCGCACCCTGTGAGCAGCGTGGAACGGTTGCAGACACCCGCCTACCGGCCTGATTTTTCCGGCCACACCGTCCTGGTCACCGGTGGTGCTGCCGGGATTGGCCGCTGCCTGACCCTGAGCTTCGCCCAGGCCGGGGCGCAGGTCATCTTCGCCGACTGCGACCAGGAGGCAGGGGAGGAGACGCTGGCGATCCTTATTGAGCAGCAGCAGCGTGCGACATTTGTCCTGGCCGATCTGTCTGACCAGGCACAGATTGAACGCCTGGCCCGGCAGACGCAGACCCTGGCCCCGACCGGCCTTTCCGTCCTGATCCACAATGCTGCCATTGCCAATGCGCACACCGCCAACTTATCCAGTGACAACCCGGCTGCTTTCGATGCGGTCCTGGCAGTCAATCTGGCCGCACCTTACCATCTGACCCACCTGCTGAAAGAATCCCTGATCCGGGCCGGCGGTTGTGTGATCAATCTGGCCTCGACCCGGGCTTACCAGTCCGAGCCGCAGTCCGAGGGCTATGCTGCCAGCAAAGGTGGCATCGTGGCCCTGACCCACGCCATGGCCATTTCATTAGGTGAGCATGGGATCCGGGTCAACGCCATCGCCCCCGGCTGGATCGACACCACAGAATGGCAGAAGGGAAAGCCTGATCCTGCAGTTTGGCCAGACGAAGAGCATCGCCAGCATCCGGCCGGCCGGATCGGCCGCCCTGCCGATATCGCCGCCGCCTGCTTTTTCCTGGCCAGCCCGGATGCCGGCTTCATCACCGGCCAGACCCTGGTGATCGACGGCGGCATGACCCGCAAAATGATTTATCGCTGAATCGCAAAAAGTGATCCATCCTCTACTCAAACAGATATAATAAAATTCAAATAAAGTATTAGATCTGTCTGTGAGGAGGGTTATCGATGGTTGCGCAAGGCAAGATCATCCAGGTGGCTGACGATACATTGAAAATCCAGATGCTTGACCAAATCTCGCTGCCAGTCATGGCGGTCAATCTTGAGATGAAAATGATCTACATCAATGAAGCTGGCCAAAAGTTCCTCGACAAGACCGATGGCAGCACCATCGGGCAAGATTGTGCCGGAAAATTCCAGACTGGACACTGCAACACAGAAAACTGCTGTGTGCGCAGAGCGCTGAACAGCGGAAAATCACATACGGCGCGCACCGTCGCCAACGTCAGAGGTGAGAAGATTCCGGTCGAATATTCGGCCACACCACTGGTTGATGAAGAAGGCAAGCTCATAGGTGCGCTCGAATATTTTATCGATATTTCCGAGCAATTCCAGCATGACGAACAGCTGCGGGAGCAGAACGATGCGATCCGGCAGATGTCAACCCCGACCATCAAACTGTGGGACGGGGTCCTGGTTTTGCCAATTGTCGGCATCGTCGACTCGATGCGAGCCCAGCATATGATGGAGACCATGCTCCAGAAAATTACCGAGACCTATGCCAAGGTTATCATTCTCGACATCTCCGGTGTGGCTGCAGTCGATACCGCTGTGGCCAATCACCTGATCAAGATCACCAAGGCGACGCATCTGTTGGGCTGTGAGTGCATTCTCTCAGGTATTTCACCCGCCGTGGCCCAGACAATCGTCCATCTGGGGATCGATATGTATGCCATCAAAACCAAAACCAGTCTGGGCGATGCCTTGAACGAAGCCTTTGGCATGCTGAATATGGAAGTCGTCAAAAGAAGCACCAGCCGCACCTGATTGGCGGCAAGATCGGGGAAGCCTATGACAGATGATTTCAGGGACGGCAGCACGTCGATCACGCTGATCGAAACGTTCATGATCGTGACGGTAGCTGACGAACTGACAAAGGAAAGCATTCTCGCCATTTGTGATCAAGTGGCCACCCAGGCGTTTCACAAGGCGTCGCGCGGGGTTGTGCTCGATTTTTCCAAGGTCAGTTTGCTTGATCCATTGGCCTATGAATCTTTTACCGGTTTATCCCGTTCACTCCAGTTGCTGGGTGTCGCAGTCGCCTGGGTCGGATTGCGTCCCAGTGTGATTTGTGCCCTTGTAGACCTGGGTGTTGACTTGCAAACCGACCGGATCATCGCTGCTATCGGCCTCGAACAAGGGCTCGAGGCACTTCGCAACCGGACGGCCACGACCGGGCCGGCGATCTGATGCAGGCCGAAGACCGCTCACTGCATTTGACTGGCAGTGATTCGGGGATGAGGCTGGAGGCCCAGTTGATCCGTATCCAGGGCGACCAGGATGCTGCCCGCGTCGTTTACGTGGCGCGTGCCATGGCCCGCAAAGCCGGATTTTGTCCCACCGATGAGTTTATGGTGGCCACGGCAGCTTCAGAATTGGCCACGAATATTCTGCGTTATGCTGGCCAGGGTCAGCTGGAGATCAGCCTGGTCCGCAATGCCCAGACTGGCACCATCGGCATCGAGCTGTACGCGGCAGACGAGGGACCCGGGATCCATGATCTTGACCAGGCGATGACTGAACGATACAGCACGCGCCAGGGCAGTCTCGGCCTGGGGCTGCCCAGTGTCCGCCGGATCATGGATGAATTCCAGATCGAGTCCGTCTTGGGTCTTGGGACCCGGGTGCTCGCCCGGAAATACCTGCCGCTCAGGCAGCGGAATGGCCAAGCATGAGCACCGTTGACAGCGCGTTGAAGTTAAAGGCTTTCCATGGTGGCTTGGCCGAGTGCGGGGACACTGGCTTGATCTTGAGGCTCGATGGACACTGCTTTCTGGCCTTGATCGATGTTCTCGGCCATGGGGCTGCAGCGTACGAGACGGCCGAACAGGCGAAAGCTTTTATCGCTGGCAATCAGGACCTGGATCTGATCGACTTGATGAATGGCCTGCACCGGCATCTCAAGGGCAGCCGCGGCGCGGTGGTTTCCATCTGCCGCTTCGAGAGCGCGACCGGACGATTGGACCACGTTGGCATTGGCAATATCACAGTCCGTGTCCTGGGGGTGAAATCGATCCGCCTGGTCTCGCGTGACGGTGTTGTCGGCTACGGCCAGATCAACCCGCGCCGCAATACCGTGCAGATGACACGCGGCGATGTGCTGCTGTTACACTCGGATGGCATCCGGGAGCATTTTGACCGGTCAGAGATCCTGGAACTGCTGCCAGAAGATGCCGATACGATTGCCAGGGGGATCATGGAGCGTTACAGGTCCGGCCGGGACGATGCTTCGTGCCTGGTTCTGAAATTTTGCCGCTGACTTAACTGGCACATGGCAGAAGGAGCAACCGCATGATTGACTTACGCCACCTGACTGTACACAACGATCAATCGCTGGTCTTTGCCCGGCGGAAAATCCGCGCGAGCCTGCTGTTGCTCGGGCTCGATGAATTCAAGGCGACACGCCTGGAGGCCATGATATCCGAGGTTTGCCGCTTGTCGCTCGAAACAGCCCGGACGATCACGATTGAACTCGACCTGCGGGAATACCTGGGCCTCTGGTTTCTCAACATCGGCATTTCGCCTGTCTGCGAGCGGGAAAAGCTTTCCTTTGCTGGCCAGATTTTGGAGAATGTCAACCATCTGCCCTTGCCTGATGGTTTGATGAAGCTGAGTGGCTCTTTTGTATTTGGCAGGCGCTGGGCGCCGCCAGCCCCCGGGAGACTCGATCAAGTTCGCGAAACGCTCGGTGCACTTTCCAGAGAAGAACTGCTTATGGAACTCTCCAGCAAAAATGATGAACTGGCCGCCAATCGCCAGTTCATGGATACGGTGCTGGAAAACAGCAACTCCCTGGTCTATGCCAAAGATCTCAATGCCCGCTACACGTATGTCAATGGCGTCTGGGAACGGATTTTCTCGATCTCAAAGGACCAGGCAGTCGGCCGCACGGCGATCGAGCTGTTCCCGGGCGAGCGGGGCCAGATCTTCTTTGCGCAAGATCAGCGCGTCATCAGGACCGGTGACCCTGTAACGGCCGAGCTGGTCGTCAACATCGACGGGGTGCAAAGGACTTTGCAGTCACTCAAGATGCCGATGATTCAGAATGGCCGGACCATTGGTCTGTGCAGCGTTGCGACCGATATCACTGAACGCAAGAAGATGGAAGAGGAGCTGGTTGCTGCCAAGGCTGTGGCGGAGGAAATGGCCCGGGCCAAGGCCGATTTCCTGGCCAATATGAGCCATGAAATCCGGACTCCGATGAATGCGATCCTGGGCATGACCTATCTGGTCCAGAAAACAGACTTGACAGACAAACAGCGGGATTATCTGGCCAAAATCGCCAGTTCCAGCCAGCATCTTCTCGGGATTATCAATGACATTCTCGATTTTTCAAAAATCGAATCAGGCAAGCTCACCCTCGAGGAAACCGATTTCCATCTGAGCGATGTCCTGGAAAACTTGTCCAACCTGATTGCGGAAAAATGTTCCGGCAAAGGGCTGGAATTGCTTTTCGATGTCGAACCGGATCTGCCCGACAACCTGATTGGTGACCCCCTGCGCCTGGGCCAGGTCCTGATCAACTACGTCAACAATGCGGTCAAGTTCACCGAAAAAGGTGAAATCATCGTCCGTATCCGAAAGTTGTCGCAGACGGGGGAAGACTGCATATTCCGCTTCGAAGTCGAGGACACCGGTATTGGCCTGACACCCGAACAACAGGGCAAGTTGTTCAGGTCTTTCCAACAGGCTGACACTTCAACCACTCGCAAGTTTGGTGGTACCGGCCTCGGCCTGGCCATATCCAGGCAACTGGCCGAATTGATGGGCGGTGAAGTCGGAGTTGAGTCCGAATTCGGCAAGGGGAGTATTTTCTGGTTCACCGCCCGCCTCAAGATGAACCAGAAAAAGCCCATCATCCGCGCCTCGAGTCTGAAACTCAATGGTCGACGTGTCCTGCTGGTAGATGATAACCGGCAGGCCAGGACCATCTTGGGTGAAATCCTGACTTCGATGCGGCTGCGCGTGGATGAGGCTGAATCCGGTGCGGAGGCTATCGACAAGGTCCTCGCGGCCAGCAATGGGAATGATCCGTACGAACTGCTCTACATGGACATGCAGATGCCCGGGATGAATGGGATTCAAACCTATGAACACATCCGGTCTCTCCAGTTGCCGCAAACGCCCCGCTGCATCATGGTCACCAGCTTTGGGCGCGAAGAGATTATCCAGGAGGCCAGGACAGCGGGTATCGACCTTGTACTGGTCAAGCCAGTCAGCCCTTCCATCCTGTTTGAAGGTACCCTGCAAGTCCTTTTAGGCAGTGCAGCAACGGCAACCATGACTTCCCCGGAAAAATCCGGCATCAAGGATCATCAACAACTGCTTGAGACCATCCGTGGTGCCCGGATCTTACTGGCCGAAGACAATGAGCTCAACCAGCAGGTGGCCCTCGAGATGCTCGAAGAGGGCGCTTTCCAGACAGAAATGGCCGCCAACGGTGAGATTGCGGTGAGCAAGGCTCTGGGCAATCACTATGATCTCATCCTGATGGACGTCCAGATGCCAGTCATGGATGGACTTGAAGCGACACGTCAAATCCGGAACCGGTCCGCTTTCAAGGACCTGCCGATCATCGCGATGACAGCCAACGCCTTGGCCGACGATCGCGACCGCTGCATCGCCGCCGGTATGAACGATCATCTGGCCAAACCGATCGATCCTGACCAGCTGTTCAAGATTCTGCTCCAGTACATCCCGCCAAAAACGCCTCAGTCTGCCAGCCCGGCTAGCAAAAGCAAACCCGCGGTCTCTTCAGTCTCGCCAATTGCCGATGCGGGTGTCCTGCCGGACTGGGCGATTGAAGGGCTGGATATCCAGTCCGGCTTGAAGCGGGTGCTGGGAAAACCCCACAGCTATCTCAGATTGCTGCGCACCTTCATCACCAATCAGGGCGCTGCGGCAACCGAAATCAAAAAGTCCCTAGCGGCTGGCGATCCTGCAACAGCTGAACGCACCGCGCACACACTCAAGGGGGTGGCCGCTACGATCGGCGCCACGGTCCTGCAGGTCGCTGCTGCCAATCTCGAGCGCGCCATCCGCGAAAGACTTGAGCCAGCTGAGGTGGAAAGACAGGTCGCTGTGGTCGAACGCCTGCTGCAGGATTTGTGCTCGGCGTTGGCTGCCAAACTGCCTCCAGAGCCATCTGAAACCCAGATGAAAGGCCCGGTCACCCCGGCCATGCAACTGGTAAAGACTCTGAAAGACTTGCGCCCCTGTTTGGAAAGCCGCAAGCCAAAGCCGTGCGCTGAATTTCTCGCCGTACTCAGAAGCTACGTCTGGCCGCCGGAGCTGCAGCCCGTGGTGACTGCCCTGCAGCAAGCAGCGAACACATACAGATACAAGGAAGCACTGGAGCTTCTCGAACAGCTGTTGGAAAACTTGCATCACACGAATCATGAGCGGGATCAAGGGGAGACCACATGAAAAAATTGTCCGAATGCACGGTCCTGATCGTTGATGACACCGAGGCCAACATCGACATCCTGGTTGGCGCCTTGGAAAACGACTATGAACTTGCCGTAGCAATCGATGGGCCCTCAGCCCTCGAAGCCGTCGCTGCGGCGCTGCCGGATCTCATTCTCCTGGACATCATGATGCCTGGCATGGATGGCTTTTCTGTTTGCGAGCATCTCAAGCAAGACAACCGAACGGCGCACGTCCCAATCATTTTTCTGACCGCCATGACGGATATCGACAGCAAAACGCGCGCATTTTCGGCCGGAGCAGTTGACTACATCACCAAGCCCTTTGAAATCCCGGAAGTCAAAGCCCGCGTCCACACCCACCTCGCACTCAAGCTCGCCCAGCTGGAACTTGAGCTGCAAAACGAAATCCTTGAGAAAAAGGTCGTGGAACGAACGCTCGAGATCAGCCTGACCCAGGAGACGACCATCGAAGCCATGGCCTGTCTCGCCGAGTATCGTGACCCGGAAACGGGCGGCCACATCAAACGGACCAAGAACTATGTCAAGGTGCTGGCAGAAAAACTCAGGGAAAACCCGGCATTCAAGGATCAGATCACCAGCAGCTGGATCGAGCAGCTATACAAGTCCGCTCCGCTGCATGACATCGGCAAAGTCGGTGTGCCGGACGAGATTTTGCTCAAACCGGGAAAATTGACCGACACTGAATTTGCCGAAATGAAAAAGCACACCATGAAGGGTTATGGCGCTTTGTCCGTTTCTTCGCAGAGGCTGGGTGAGACATCCTTCTTGAAAGTGGCACTGGAACTGACCCGCCATCACCAGGAAAAATGGGATGGATCCGGTTATCCCGATGGATTGTCGGGCACACAGATTCCGCTCTCGGCCCGGATCATGGCGATCGCTGACGTCTATGACGCACTGATCAGCAAGCGGGTCTACAAATCTGCCATGCCGCATGCGCAAGCGGTAGAGATCATCAAAGCCTCCAGCGGCACTCACTTTGACCCGGAGCTGGTTGCAGCGTTCCTGGACATCCATGAGCGTTTCCAGGCGATCGCGCTGGAGTATGCCGACCTCGGCCTGAAAGAAGCGGCCATGGCCGATCATGGCCCACAATGATTGACCCACAATGATTGATCGTTGACTGGAGGGTGCAAACCCTCTAAAATGGAAAAGGACCATCAAGCGCCGCTTGTTTCATGCAGCCTTGATCACCACGAATGCCATGTGAATGGAAACAGGTAAAGGAGATTACTATGCCACTGGTAAACACGACGGAAATGTTCAAGAAAGCCTATGAGGGTGGTTATGCCATCGGTGCTTTCAACGTCAACAACATGGAAATTATTCAGGGTATCACCGAAGCAGCCAAGGAACTCAACGCCCCCCTGATCCTGCAAGTTTCTGCCGGCGCCCGTAAATATGCCAACCACACCTACCTGGTCAAGCTCGTTGAAGCTGCCCTCCAGGTCACCGATCTGCCGATCGCCCTCCACCTCGACCACGGCGATTCCTTCGAGCTTTGCAAAGACTGCATCGATGGCGGTTTCACCTCTGTCATGATCGACGGATCCCACCACAGCTACGAAGAAAACGTCGAACTGACCAAAAAGGTCGTCGAGTATGCCCATGCCCGTGGCGTCACCGTTGAAGCCGAACTCGGCCGCCTCGCCGGCGTCGAAGACGACGTCAATGTTTCTGCCGAAGATGCCTCCTACACCAATCCCGACCAGGTCGTTGACTTTGTCACCCGCACCGGCTGTGACTCCCTGGCCATCGCCATCGGCACCAGCCACGGCGCCTTCAAGTTCAAGCCCGGCCAGAAGCCCCAGCTGCGCTTCGACATCCTCGAGGAAATCGAACGCCGCCTGCCTGGCTTCCCGATCGTCCTGCACGGCGCCAGCTCCGTCATCCCGGAATTCGTTGACATGATCAATGCCAACGGCGGCAAGATGGACCACGCCATCGGCATCCCGGAAGACATGCTGCGCCAGGCTGCCAAGAGCGCTGTCTGCAAGATCAACATCGACTCCGACCTGCGCCTGGCCATGACCGCCACCATCCGCAAGTACTTCGCTGACAACCCGAGCCACTTCGACCCCCGCCAGTACCTGGCTCCGGCTCGCAAGGCGATCAAGGACATGGTTGCCCGCAAGATCACCAACGTCCTCGGCTGCGACGGCAAGGCCTGATTTTTAATTCAACCCCTGATTATCTCACCGGATGACTGCGCTAAACATGTGCAGTCACCCAGGAGGCGAGACATTCATTTTAGTTCAATTGACTGGCAGACAGCAGAACATGCTGTCTGCCTTTGCATTCTAGACTGTGAATCTGTTACCGTAGACGATGCAAGACTGGGAAATTCGACTGAATTCATTTATCGAAATGTTCGAATATGGTTTACTTAAAGATGCTGGTCAAGTCTCAGCAGAAATTGCAAACTGCATGCTGAAAGTGAATTTGAGAAATACCGTATCATCCAGGACCGTCGCTTCATGTCTGACTATGATAAATACTTATTAGAATTGGAAGATCTGGCAAAAAACAGTCACAAGCAGGGGTGAAACAGACAATCCCCTTGACCCTGAGGAGGACACGTTATGCGCAAATGGAAAATGCCCATTACCAACTGGTGGATATCCGGGATTGTCATGGGCACCGGGAATTTTTGCCAGCATACAGAAGCGGAGGCGCTGCGCCTGATGGACCACTTTGCCGAGCATGATGGCAACCTGCTCGACACAGCCAACAGTTATTGCAAGCAGCGGCCGGATGACCAGAATGTGGCTGAGCAGATCGTCGGACGCTGGCTCAGAGAATCCGCCCAGGCCAAGGACATGCTGGTCAGTACGAAGGGTGGGCATACCCTGAGTGCTGATTTTGCGCCCGCCCACATCGACCGGAATGAAATCGAAGTGGAGCTGGACCTGAGCCTTGCCACGCTAGGGCGGGAAACGATCGACTTGTATTACCTGCATCGCGACGACACCAGCCAGCCTGTAGAAGCCCTGCTCGATATCCTGCGCGACTTTCGCCGCAAAGGCAAGATTCGCTATTTCGGCCTTTCCAACTGGTCGACCGACCGGATCCGTGAAGCCATAGCTCTGGAAAAGCAGACCAGCAGCCGCGGCCTGGTGGCCGTCCAGAACCGCTGGAGCCTGGTCCGCTACAATGACCAGGCCGCCAATGACCCTCATTTGGTGGCCATGGACTGGCCCGCCTGGGACCTTTTCCGGCAGGAACAGCTGACAGTGATGCCCTATTCCTCACTGGGGAAGGGGTATTTCAGCAAGTACTTGCAGAACACCTGTGAAATGACGGAAAAACTGCGCCGCTACTATGAAAATGACCTCAATAAAAGACGGGCGGAAGCGCTGCGCGAGTTGCACAAGGAGACTGGTTACAGCATCAGCCAGCTCGTCTTGTCCTGGCTGATGCATCAGCCTCTGCCTGTGTATCCCGTTGCAGCCTTCCGGCGCAGCGACCAGCTGCACGATGCGGTCGGGGCCGCAGCGATCAACCTGTCATACGAGATGATGGAACGGCTGGGAGCCGGCGAGCCCTGGTGAGCGAGAGGACGCCTGCTGCATCCCTTTCGAGTCCGGTCCAGGACGGTGCCAGGATTTTGTCATCCTTCATCTGGTTTAGATTTCAGCTTGGCCAGCTGATTGGTTTCTTCGCGTAACTTGAGCCGGTACTGGCGGCGCAGGAGAGCGTTCTCCCATTCTTTTTTCTGGATCATGGTTTTTGGTACAAAGGGTTTGACCGGGATTGGCTGGCCTTGGTCGTCCACCGCCACAAACAGAAAATAGGCCCGGTTGACCAGGACTTGCTCGCCATCCAAATGTTCCCGGAAGGTCTCTACCCGGACTTCCAGCGATGTCCGCCCTGTCCAGGTGACCTCAGCCTGAAGCACCAGGGTGTCATTGACCTTGACCGGGGCGATGAATTCCAGGGCGTCGACTGCTGCCGTCACGACATCACTGTAAGCATGGCGTCGAGCTTCGACGGCGGCTGTGACATCAATCCATTCCATCAATTGGCCGCCAAACAGGCGGTTGGCCCCGTTGACATGGGAAACCCGGACAATTTGAACATGTGTGGTGCGCATGATATGGCCTCGTTTCATTTTAATCATCTCATTCTAACTTGCGCCGCCTCATGCGAAAAGACTGGTAACCGGTGAATTCGCAGTCAGAATAAGACTGTGTTACGGTATCAGTGGCATTTACAGACTGCAGAAAGGAGTGTCACATGACGGTTCAATACCAGACACCAGACCATCCAGCTGGAACTGAGTCAGATTTGCATGCTCACAAGCAGATTATGCGCCGGTATATGACTGAGCAACGGGAACACCTTGACCTTAACCAAATGATTCTCTGGACTCAAGCCATCTGCCAGCATCTTCTGGACTGGGAGATGCTTACGCCAACCGATTCGAGGGAATGGGCTGATCGCCATCCCGCATTTCGGAACCCTGACACGGATGGCTCACCCGGCATTGGGCTGTTCATCGCCATGCGTCAGGAGGTCGATTTCAAACCGATCTGGCAGCTGCTGCGCACCCGTGGCTTTCGTTTGTGCTTCCCCCGCATGATCCGGCAGGAAGGTCGGCCAGACCTCGAATTTCTGGCCGTCCCGGACCAGGAGGATCCAGAGAACCATCTGGTCCAAAGCCGCTTTGGTGTCCGCGAGCCCGCTGCTGCGACTCCCCAGAATGGCCTTATACCCTGTGATCCGACCCTGATCCTGTTACCTGGCCTTGGTTTCGACCTCGCGGGTAATCGTCTGGGCTGGGGCCAGGGTTACTATGACCATTATCTGGCCCGTCGCCTGGCACAAAATCCGTCCAACCGGCCGGTTTTGATTGGCGTCGCCTATCCATTCCAGATTATGGAACAGGTCCCTGCCGGCAAAAACGACATTCCGGTTGACTACCTGCTCAGCCCAAAAGGACTGGAACCCGTTTGCCGTCGTGAGCTCGCATGATGCTTTTGGCAAGATTCAGGCCATGCCATTATTAAATATCAGGGAGGTATTCACACGATGAAACTGACTATTCTCGGCGCTTCTGGCGCATTCCCGGCCCCCGGCACCGCCACCTCCGGCTATCTGCTGGAAATTGAGGGCCATCACATTCTGATCGATTGTGGCAGCGGTGTCCTGTCCCGCCTGCAGGAGCATATCCGGCTCGACCAGCTCGAGGCGATCATCCTGACCCATCTCCATTCCGACCACACCAGTGACATCGGTGTGCTCAAGTACGCCATGGACCTGGGCCGAAAATTCGGCCAGCCGATCGGAAAAATCCCGCTCTGGTCACCGGCTACACCCCAGCCCTTGGCCATCGCCCTCGAAAGTCCGGACAATTTCGAACAGCACGTCCTCAAGGACGACCAGTCGTTCGAGTTGTTTGGCGCGACCATCCGCTGCTTTGCCACCCAGCACCCCTTTGAAACCTACGGCCTGCGGATTGAAAAGGATGGCAAAGTCCTGGCGACCACAGCGGACACAATCCCGTGCGCCAACCTCGCACCGCTGCTGCGCATGGCAGACCTGGCCCTGATGGATGCCGGATCGCTCGAACGCTTGCGCACACCGGCCATGGTCCACCTGACCGCAGCCGAATGTGGCCAGATTGCCTCGGACAGCCAGGTCCACCGCCTGCTCCTGATCCACCTGCTGCCGTTTTTCGATCCGGAAGAATCCCTCACCGAGGCCAGAACCCACTTCCCCAACGCAGAAATTGCCCAGCCGGGCCGCACCTATGCCATCTGATAAAAAAACACCTGACAGCAGGGGATTGATTTGTGAAAACCGTCAGGCCGGGGATGCTTTGCACCATGGCCCAAGATGGTTACAATAGAGTGATACAAAAAAGAGAATGAGGTAAGCCCCATGTCAGATTCAAACAAGCAGACCGCCGTGATCACCGTCGTCGGCCAGGACCGGGTCGGCATCATCGCCCGCGTGGCCACCGAACTGGCAGCCTTGTCGGTCAACATCAACGACATCTCCCAGACCATCCTCCAGGACGTTTTCACCATGATCATGCTGGTCGACTACAGCACGATGCCGATCGACATCAAGGAGCTGGCCAGCCGCATGGAGGCGCTCGGTGACGAGCTGGGCCTGGCGATCCGTGTCCAGCATTCCGACATTTTCAAGGCCATGCACCGCGTCTGAGCCAATCTATGATAGTGATGGGGAAACACCATGTTTAACGATTTCGAAATCCTGGAAACCCTGAGCATGTTCCGTGAGCAGCATCTCGATGTGCGCACGATCACGATGGGGATCAACTTGCTCGACTGCGCTTCGGATTCTTCCGAAAGGGCCTGTCAGCGCATCTATGACAAAATCTGCCGCAAAGCGGAGCACCTCGTCAAGACTGGCGAAGACATCAGTCATGAGTTCGGAATCCCGATCATCAACAAGCGTGTCTCCGTCACACCGATCTCGATGGTGGCTGCATCCGGTGACTCCACCGATTACACGATGTACGCCCGGGCACTCGATCGCGCTGCCGAGACGATCGGGGTCAATTTCATCGGCGGCTACTCTGCTCTCGTCCACAAAGGATTCACCGACTCTGACCGCCGCCTGATCGAATCGATCCCGGAAGCCTTGTCAACGACCAACCTCGTCTGTTCCTCGGTCAATCTCGCCACGTCTCGCACCGGGATCAATATGGACGCCGTACGCCTGATGGGCACGATCATCAAAGATCTGGCCGAAAAAACCGCTGGCCAGGATGCTTTCGGCTGTGCCAAGCTCGTCGTCTTTGCCAATGCCCCGGAGGACAACCCGTTCATGGCTGGCGCTTTCACCGGTCCAGGCGAACCGGAGTGCGTTATCAACGTCGGTGTCAGTGGCCCCGGCGTGGTCAAGACTGCTCTCGAATCCACCCGCGGCCAGGATCTCGAGCATGTTGCCGAGACGATCAAGCGTTCTGCGTTCAAGATCACCCGCGTCGGCCAGCTCGTCGCCCGCGAAGCCAGCAAACGCCTCGGTGTGCCGTTTGGCATCATCGACCTGTCCCTGGCCCCGACGCCGGTCGTCGGCGACTCGATCGCCCGCATCCTTGAGGAATTTGGCCTCGAGACGGCGGGAGCCTGGGGCACGACGGCCGCTCTCGCGATGCTCAATGACGCCGTGAAAAAGGGTGGCACCATGGCCTCCTCCTATGTCGGTGGCCTGTCCGGTGCCTTCATCCCGGTCAGTGAAGACGAAGGCATGATCGCTGCCGTCGAACTGGGGGCCCTCAGTCTGGAAAAGCTTGAAGCCATGACCTCGGTCTGCTCGGTTGGCATCGACATGGTCGCCATTCCCGGTGACGTGCCCGCGACCACCATTTCCGCCATCATCGCCGACGAAATGGCGATCGGCACCTTCAACAACAAGACCACTGCTGTACGCATCATCCCGGTCCCGGGCAAGACCGTCGGCGACAAGGTCCATTACGGCGGCCTTTTGGGTTCGGCTCCAATCATGGCCGTCAACCCGGCTTCCTCAGCTGCCTTCATCGAAAGGGGTGGCCGGATCCCAGCCCCCATCCACAGCATGAAGAACTAAGCGCAGGAACACACGCACATGCCGATTATGAGTTCACAGGCCTATGAGCGCTTTTTCGAAGAAACGATCGAGATCCGGTCGGTCTTGATTGGCGCGCAGGAGCTGCCACCGTTCCCGGGCAAGAAATCAGGTCCCTGGTACCGGCTCTACCTCATCCTCCAGGCTGCTATCTTGCTGCTGCGCGAAGAACCTGAAGCTGCCCGCGACAAGCTGGCCCAAGTCGACCTGGCTGACCAGCCGATGCGGATTGAATGGCTGGTGGAGCTGTTGCTCTCTGCCGAGACTGGCAGCCTGGAATTTGCCCTGGACCAGGTCAGCTCTGTCATCGAGGGCATCGAATCAGGCGCATCCAAGCCGCTGGACTTGCGGCCCAAGGCTGCTTACGCTTATGACTTTCGCCTGGCCCGGCGCTGGGCATATGTCCTGCGCCTGTTCCTGACTTCCCGCTTGCCGGAAATCACACCGGAGCATATCACCCGATGCCGCCATGACCTGGCTGCTGCCCGGGAGGCTGGCATGGCCGAAACCACCTTGCTGCGGATGGACTTTTTGATCCGGATCAGCCTGGCCCGCCAGCTGCGTTCGGTTGACCAGGTCCTTGTCGCGGCCCGGGACTGGCAGGAGCTTTGCCGGGACCATCCCGAATACGGTTCTGGTCTGGAATACCATCTCGAGGCGATCCTCGCGCTCGAGTTTGACAACCGATTCACCGAGGCGCTCGACTGGATCGAAGAAAGCTTGCCCCAGGTCGATGAGCTCTATGAAATCCTGGCCGTCAAAGCCCGGATCCTCAAGCGGATTGGCCGGATCGAAGAGAGCCTTTTGGTCAGCGAATTCCTGATTGAGCGCTACCCACACGATTTTGCCGGCTACACCCTGCGTTCCAATGCCCACTTCCTGCTCGGTGACAATGAAAAGGCCATGGCAGATGCCCAGCTGGCAGTGACCATGGACCCGGATAATCCCAACAGCTACCTGGCCCGGGCCTTTGTCCTGCTCCAGATTGGCAATTACAAGGACGCCCTGGTCGATTTCGAGAAAACGCTTGAACTCGACCCCTTGCGCTACGATGCCATGCGTGGCCAGGGTAAATGCCTTTCCATGCTCGGCCACGACTTCGCTGCTCTGGAGAGTTTCCAGCGCTTGCGCCGGACCTACCCCGATGATCCGGAAGTCTATTACGAAATCGCCGATGTCCTGTTTGCCGCCGGTTACCTCGACGACTGTGAAAAAGCCTGCCGCGAGTGCCTGCGCCTTGACAGCAGCTTTGTCAGCGCCTATGTCATCCTGGGCATGATCGCCATGCGCCGCAACGAAGACGACAAAGCGCGCCACCTGTTGAACAAAGCCGTTGCGATGGAGCCGGACAATCCCTTCGCCCTCAATGAGCTCTCGTACCTCAGCCACCTGGATGGCGACGAGGACCGGGCCATCGAGCTGGTCAACCGGGCCATTGCCGAGTCACCGGACTATGCCGATGCCCTCTGCAACAAAGGCATCATCCACTATTTCCGCAGCGAATTCGACCAGGCCAACCAGGTCTTTGAACAGACCCTGCGCCTGATGCCAGACCATGTCGGCGCCCTGGTCGGCAAAGCCAACACCCTGGTCCAGCTCAACGAATTCGACGAGGCCAACCGCCTCTACGACGCCGCCCTCATCCTCGACCCGGACAACCTAGATGCCTGCCACGGCAAGATCATGCTCTACCGCATGCTCGGACTCGACGACGAGGTCCGCTACTGGCAGGACAAGGCCGGTAAACTGGAACTGGAAGAAGATGAAGAGGCTGGCGATTGATCGCCAGCCTCTTTTGTACTCAAAAAGATCATTATCTGATCAGATAAAATATTCCTAAGGGACTTCCCAGGCATATTTCATCTCAGCACCCAGCAGAATGTTTTCGCTCGACAACAGGAAAAGCACCTGGTCAATATCGTTATCTTCCATATAATTGCTTATTTTAAAGTCATAGTCTTCATCCGATTGCATCATCTTTTCCAAATTGACAAAGACGGTTCTTCTAAAATGGCTAGCCACAAGCTGGCGGATCGGATTGCTCATCGAGTCGGAAATGATCAGGATATCACCACGATCTTCGCGTCCGGTATTGAATTCAATGAACGGTTCACGCTTTTGCAGCAGATGGTTGTAGTGATCATAGCCCCGTTCCTTGGGCTGGTCATCAGCCAGATAGAGGGAGATATTGCCATACTCTGCCGGCTTATCGCCGTCGACCAGGATATCCATCTTCGGATAGTCAAAGAGCAGCATGTTCATCGGGTCGGGCTGGATGTCGAGCGACAGGGCTGCCATGCGGGCCAGGGAACCTTCGAGGGACACCCGGTTAAAACTGACCCGGTTGACCGGCTCCAGCACCGGTTCATCCGGTCCATAAAGGAAACGGATCAGGCTGACATAGCCCTTGTAGGCGCCCAGGTCGGTCCAGTGGTGGTCAGTGCGGTAGAAATTGTTGACCAGGTCGGTAGGTGACTCGATCCGGAAAATGTCGTGCGGCACCTGGATGTTGTCCAGCGTGGCCTGGATCGTGCCCAGATTGCTCTGCGGATAGACCAGATGGCTCAGTCGCGGGGTTTCGATCAGGAAGACCATCTCCTGCCGAGGGGCAATCGAATTGGCAAAGTCATTGAAAAACTCGACATTCTTGTTCACCACATAGAGCTGGTCAGGGTTGAAGTCGACTGCTGCCCTGGCCAGGCGAAGATCATCGGCGATCTGCATCAGGCTGACCTCGGCATTGACCGGCGTCACCGTGATCGGTGTGTTCGGTGCCAGCTGTTTTTCTTCGACACCAATGAAATCGACGTATTCGCTGTTGAAGTCATAGGGGCTCTCAACCTCAACCGGCTCTGTCTCAACTGGCTTGATCGTCACGGCCGGTGTCGGTGTTGCGACTGGCTCCCCGTTTGTGCCGGATGGCGTGGTCGAAGGCGTGGTCGGATCGGGCACGACGACGATCTGGCTGGAAGGGCCCTTGCCTAGCGCCTGGCGCGTCAGCAAGGTCAGCTGGTACTGCATCCGGGTATAGGACCTCACCCACAGGCTGCGCTTGGGAAAATGGTCCGCCAGGACACTCTCGATGCTCTGCTGGAAATCGGTTGAGAGCCAATTGGCGATCGTCAACGGCTCGGAGGCTGCCAGATCGCGGTTTTCCAGAACCGAAAATTCCTCCTGGTTGCGGAAGCCCAGGATGAATCCGCCCAAAACCAGGGCAAAAGATACAAATATGATGACGAATACTTTATTGTGCATGGAACTCTTTCTGTCGTTTAGCCAGCAAACCGCTGCCGGGCATGGTCAATCGCTGCCCGGACAGTGTCGGCATTGGGGGCGCCGGTGATCTGGCGCTGCGAAACACACGTTTCCAGACTGATCGCGTCATAGATATCGATCTCGATCAGGTTGGAATATTGCTTGAATTCATCGAGTGCCAGGTCCTCGAGGGCACAGGTTCTGGAGACGCAGAGCTTGACCAGCTTGCCGGACACCTCGTGAGCCTCGCGGAAGGGGAGGCCCTTCTTGACGAGGTAATCGGCCAGGTCCGTGGCATTGGTGAAACCACCGGCAGCAGCCTGGCGCATGCGGTCAGGGCGGACGGTCAGAGTGGCCATCATGCCGGTGAAGGCTGGCAGGCACAAAAGAACCGTGTCGATCGCATCGAAAATAGCTTCCTTGTCTTCCTGCATGTCCTTGTTATAGGCCAGCGGCAGCCCTTTCATCATCGTCAGCAAGGTCATCAACGAACCGAAGACGCGCCCCGATTTGCCACGGGTCAGCTCAGCCACGTCAGGATTTTTCTTTTGCGGCATGATCGAGGAACCGGTGCTGAAGGCATCGTCGAGCTCGATGAAAGCGAATTCCTGGCTCGACCAGAGGATGACTTCTTCACTCAGGCGGGACAAGTGCATCATGAAAATCGACAGCACTCCGGCCAGTTCAATCGCAAAGTCGCGGTCAGACACACCATCGAGGCTATTCTGGGTGATCGCAGCAAAACCCAGCTCACGCGCAACCATGACTCGGTCGAGGGGATAAGTTGTCCCAGCCAGGGCACCAGAACCGAGGGGCAGGACATCCATGCGCTGCACGCAGTCATCGAGCCGGCTGATGTCTCGCGCCAGCATCTCGACATAAGCCATCAGATGATGGCCAAAGGTGACTGGCTGGGCCCGCTGCAGATGGGTGTAGCCAGGCATGATGGTCTCGGTGTTCTGCTCAGCCAAGTCCAAAAGGACGTTATAGAGCTGGAGCATGCCTTCCTTGATGACTTTTGCTTCATCGCGCAGATAGAGACGCAGGTCGAGCGCGACCTGGTCGTTGCGGCTGCGGCCGGTGTGCAGACGCTTGCCGGCGTCGCCGATCCGGGCGGTCAGTTCAGCCTCGATGAACATATGGATGTCTTCGGCATTGGGATCGAAAGCCAGGCGACCAGCTTCGATATCTGCGCCGATCTGGCCCAGTCCGGTCACGATCGCTTCGACATCCTCCGCAGAAAGAATGCCGATCGAACCGAGCATGTGGGCATGCGCCTGACTGCCCCGGATGTCCTGGCGGAACATCCGGGCGTCAAAGGCGATCGAAGAGTTGTAGGCATTGACGGCCAGGTCTGTCGCTTTAGCGAAGCGGCCGTCCCACATTTTTTTGGTCATATCAGAGCAATCCGTTGCGCTGCTTCATCTGGGCAACGACTTTCATCGGCAGGCCAAACAGGTTGATGAAACCGGTCGCATCGGCCTGGTTGTAAACCTCGTCCTCAGCAAAGGTCGAGAGTTCTTCCTGGTAGAGGGAGAAGGGGGAGGTGGTGCCAGCCGGGAAGACGTTGCCTTTGTAGAGCTTGAGGCGGACTTTGCCGGTGACCGTCTCCTGGGTCTTGTCGAAGAAGGCGTCCATGGCTTCGCGCAGCGGGTGGAACCACTGGCCAAAATAGACCAGTTCGGCATAGCGCTGAGCCTGGACATCTTTGTAGTGCAGGGTGTCACGGTCGATGCAGAGCAGTTCGAGCTCGCGATGAGCCGCATACATCAGGGTACCGCCGGGTGTTTCATAGACACCGCGCGACTTCATGCCAACCAGGCGGTTCTCGACGAGGTCGACAATACCAATCCCATTGGCGCCGCCGATTTCATTCAGGCGCTTCAGGAGCTCGACCGGAGCGAGTGCTACGCCGTCCACTTTGACCGGGATGCCTTTTTCAAACTCGATCTCGACATAGGCCGGCTGGTCTGGGGCATTTTCCGGAGTGACACACATTTCCAGAATCTTTTCATACTGGGGTTCATTGGCCGGGCTCTCGAGGTCCATGCCCTCATGGCTCAGGTGCCAGAGGTTCTGGTCCATCGAATAGTTGTTGGCCTTGGTGACCGGAACCGGGATGCCGCGCTCATTGGCGTAATCGATCTCTTCATCGCGTGATTTGATGTCCCAGATGCGCCAGGGGGCGATGATCTTGAGGTCAGGGGCGAGCGCTTTGACGGTCAGTTCGAAACGGACCTGGTCATTACCCTTGCCGGTGGCACCATGGGCGATTGCCGTGCAATTTTCACGGCGGGCGATCTCGACCATGCGCTTGGCAATGACTGGGCGGGCAAAAGATGTACCGAGCAGGTACTTGCCCTCATAGATTGCACCGGCCTTGAGCGTCGGGTAGACATAGTCCGTGATGAATTCCTCGGCAATGTCTTCGATGTAGCAGGCAACCGCACCACATTTCATTGCTTTCGCCTTGAGGGCATCATGATCAAGCCCGAGACCGACCTCCCCCGCCATGGCAACGACTTCGCAGTCATAATGCTCTAGCAGCCAGGGAATGATGATCGACGTATCGAGACCGCCGGAATATGCGAGGAGAATTCTTTCTTTGGCCATCGGGGCACCTCCAGAAATGTGCATAAATATTCATAGTTTTGCATACAGAACCCAATTTCGCGGGCTCGGACCGTATTATTATAGCGCCTGTCTGCAGCTTTGTCATGGGGTCGCATTGCCTGGCTCTTTGCTTATTACCGTGAAAAGTTAGCAGAGGAATGGTACTGGATAGGAAAGGTGGAGCCGACCAACGGCGAGAAAAATCATGGTTCGGTATCCTTCATAGGTTCTGAATCCTCTGGCTTTGCGTTTGGCTGCTTGGATCAAGCTGTTCATCCCCTCGGCAAAAGCATTTGTTAACCGGTGCTTAAAGTACTCAAATATCTCTGCCTTGTTCTTCCGAAGCGATCGTGCAACTTTCTTCATAGGTTCCAGCCGGCTGTGCATCATCCAGCTTGTTAGTTTCTTCAGAACAACTTCTGCTTCCGCCGTGGTTTGACACCGATAAAGGTCATCGAACTGCTGGACCATCTGGAAAGCCCGTCCCGTCCTGGGATACTCCTGGCACAGCGCCTGCATGGCCTCGTTCTGCTGCTCTGTCATCCGCCTTTCGGGGATCATCAGCAGCTTTCGCCCTGCACTTTTGCTCCGAGCAAACTTCTTCCCTTGCTCGTCACGTCTCACTTCATCCATGCCATCCAGCACCAGCTTTTTAACATGGAAATGGTCATACACCAGTTTTGCCTGAGGAAAGCACAGGTCACAGGCTTTCTTATACGTCGCCGACATGTCCATGCTCACATGCGTGATCTTGTTGCAGTCGCCCTTTCGGGCTATGAAGTCCAGAGAAAACCGTTCTACGGCATCCACATCCCGTCCATTCTCGACCCCAATCACCCGGCGGCGAACGGGATCACCAACTACTGTCACATAACTTTGGCCCCGCTTGAACGAGGTTTCATCCAGGCTTATTTGCTCAATGGCACTCAGGTCTGTTTCTGCCACCGCTTTGTTCACCCAGTATTCCACGATGTGCATCAGTGCCGTCCGGCTGATCCTGAGCACTTTACGCGCTTCGTTCAAGGTCATGGTTTCTACCAGCATCATCGCGTAGCCCTCAAACAGCAGCGTCTGCCGCGCTCCCTTGCGGGCCCATGGTGCATCCACCACTCGTATGCCATGGACTGGGCATTCTATCCGCGGTCGCCGGCTATGGATATAGCACGGATACATCACCACATCCGCATGTCGCCAGGCTCGTTCGTCCTCTTCGTCATCGTACCGTTTGCATTGTTTCCCGCATTCAGGGCAGGCGTACCGAGCCGTCTTCCTGGCCTCCACATACACATGCACCGCTTTGTCCCTCGGGTCAAATTCGGCTCGTGTCACCTTCCATGGATCTTTCAAACCAATCGATTTCTCGAACATGTCTACAAAGTTAAATACCGGCTCCATTTTGATCATCCTTTGACGTGATGATCAAATTATACCCCCTGTTTCACGGAATTAGATAAAGAGCC
>Ga0228536_1001342_pt1 | contig 24490 bp, 22 predicted proteins | sample SJ1Smetagenome_FD_168611 | JGI IMG/M metagenome (GOLD analysis project Ga0228536, IMG submission 168611) | Enriched culture of PCE-dechlorinating microbial communities from Ithaca, New York, USA - SJ1.S | ecosystem: Engineered > Modeled > Simulated communities (microbial... > Unclassified...
GGCTCGGATAAGGAATAATCCGGCCAGGCGTTCTCTCACAGCGGCGCGGCATGGACGGTTCTTATGGGCGCGACTTAATGCTAACGCGCGCGGCAGTTTTTGGTGCGGTTTTCTCAAAAGTGAAGGTTGGTCCTGCTGTTTTTTGGAGGAGAATTGATGAATAATAGTCCCTTATATGGCGGCATTGAAGGCGGCGGCACCAAATTTGTGTGCGCGATAGGTGACGCGGAAGGAAAAAGCCTGGCAGAAACACGTTTCCCTACCACGACCCCGGAGGAAACGCTCAGCCGCGCGCTCGTCTTTTTCAGGGACCAGACCCGTGTCTTTGGCCCCCTCTCAGGGCTGGGGGTCGCATGCTTTGGCCCGCTGGACCCAAACCCGGCTTCCCCCACGTACGGGCGCATCCTGGCAACGCCAAAAGCCGGCTGGGCTGGCACGGATATTGTCGGGGCGCTGCAATCAGCCCTGCCGGTTCCAATCGCGTTTGATACCGACGTGAACGGCGCGGCGTTAGGCGAATGGCGCTGGGGCGCGGCGCAGAACCTGTCCACCTTCCTGTATTTCACGGTTGGCACCGGTATCGGCGGCGGCGCGATGGTGGAAGGAAAACTCTTACACGGATTAATCCACCCCGAAATGGGTCACATCCCTCTCCCTCATTCTTTCACGCAGGACCCCTTCCCCGGGTCCTGCCCTTTCCACGGCGATTGTTTTGAGGGTCTGGCAAGCGGTCCGGCGATGGAAAAGCGTTGGGGTCGGCCTGCCGAGCACCTGCCCGGCGACCACCCCGCCTGGGAGCTTGAAGCGCACTATATCGCCCGGGCGCTGCAAGGCTTCATCTGCAGCTTTTCTCCACAGCGCATTATCCTGGGCGGCGGCGTCGCGCAGCAGCCCGTTCTCCTGCCATTGGTGCGCGCCAAGGTTCTGACTTATCTGAATAATTACATCAGCTCTGAGACAATCCTCACACATATGGATACCTACATCGTCTCACCCGGATTAGGCGCCCGCGCCGGGGTTTGCGGAGCCTTTGCGCTGGCACAGCAAGCCGCAGCCGAGGCTGCCAGATGATCCACGGTGAGCTCAACCTGAGTGTTGAAGCCGCGAACAGCCTGGAAAAACTCCTCCCGCGCCTAAGAGCGGCATTTGCTGACCAAATCGCAGCCGATCCACAAGCCTGGCTGGTTTTCACGCAGCGTCTGAGCCTTCACTTCCCCCGGCTGTTTGGCTTGTACCACCGCCTCTATGCCGCTCACTACGACTTTTTCTATCACCTGGAAGATCTCCTCAGCGAATCGGCGCGCGCCGTATTCGCCCGCCCAGCAGATTTACGCGCACTGGACGCAAACCGCGAACTAAACCCGCTTTGGTTCCAATCCAACACAATGCTTGGCGGCGTATGTTACGTGGACCTCTTTGCCGGGAATCTGGAAGGTATTCGCGCGAAAATTCCCTACTTCAAAGAGCTTGGGCTTACCTACCTGCACCTGATGCCGCTCTTCCGCATGCCGGAGGGAGAAAATGACGGGGGCTACGCCATCAGCAGCTTCCGGGAGGTGCACCCGCCGCTCGGAAATATGGCTCAGCTGGCAGAGCTATCCCGCGCGCTGCGGGTGGAAGGTATCAGCCTGGTGCTGGACCTGGTCATCAATCACACGTCTGACGAGCACGCCTGGGCGCGGCGCGCCAAGGCAGGTGAGGCCCGTTATGAAGCGATGTATGGTATCTACCCCGACAGGGCTATCCCGGATTTGTATGAGGTCAACCTGCGCGAAATCTTCCCGGACGAACACCCCGGCGCGTTTACCTGGATTGAGGATCCGGGTAAGTGGGTTTGGACCACCTTTCACTCGTATCAATGGGATCTGGATTACGCCAACCCGGATGTCTTTAACCGCATGGCGGGCGAGCTGCTTTTTCTGGCAAACAAGGGCGTGGAAATCTTCCGTTTGGACGCGGTCGCGTTCATCTGGAAAGAGCTCGGGACGACTTGCGAGAATCTGCCGGAGGCGCATCTGATTTTGCAAGCTTTCAACGCCCTTACCCGTATCGCGGCGCCTTGCATCCTGCTTAAATCTGAAGCGATCGTCCACCCGGACGAGGTGGCGCGCTACATCTCACCGGAGGAATGCCAGCTCTCGTATAATCCGCTGGTCATGGCGCTGCTGTGGAACACAATGGCTACGCGCAATATCGATTTGCTGCAGCAGGCTCTGCGCCGCCGGTTTGCCATCCATCCCCATACCGCCTGGGTCAATTACGTGCGCTGTCACGACGACATCGGCTGGACTTTTGATGACGCGGATGCCGCGAGCCTGGGAGTGAACGGCAGCGACCACCGACAATTTCTGAACACGTTCTATCGCGGGCGCTTCCCCGGCAGTTTCGCGCGCGGGCTGCCTTTTCAGGAAAACCCCAAAACTGGCGACTGCCGTATCTCCGGCACTTGCGCTTCGTTGGCAGGGCTGGAGAAGGCGCTCACAGAAGAAGGACCAAACGAGGTGGAGTTGGCCGTCCGCCGTATCGCGCTGCTGTACGACCTCACGCTCATGCTCGGCGGGATCCCGCTGATTTATCTGGGTGATGAAATCGGCACGCTTAACGACTACAGCTACCTGGATAACCCGGCGCGCAAAGATGACAGCCGCTGGGTGCACCGCGTGGCAGCTGACCCGGCACGTTACGCGCGCCGGCACGACCCACAGAGCCTGGAAGGCCGCGTCTATGGCAACCTGCGCGCGGCGATCAATTTCCGCAAGGCGCGCCCCGAATTGGCTGGCGGGGAGCTGGAAGTGCTTGAAAGCGGCAGCCGCGCGGTATTACTGGTTGCCCGCGCGAGCCAAGGCTCACACCGTCTGGTGCTTATCGCGAATTTTAGCGAACAAGAGCAGGTGGTTTCCGCATGGTCAGCCCAACAAAGTAATTTGAGCGGGAAGGAGCGCCTGTTTGGCAGGGGACAGATGTTCGCTAACGGGACTTTAAGCCTGCCTCCTTACGATTTTTCGGTGTTTGGTTGATCAAACGCGGCTCAAGCACCGCCGGATGAACGCCACCCGCAGCCATGGTCTTCAGGCGTACGGGCGAGGCATCCGGTAAACGCGTTCAGGTTATTAGTTATTTCCGGACGGGATACTTCACTCCTATCCGCAAAAGGTTAGGCAGCATAGCCGCGCAAGGATTCCCGCTGTTTTTCTTACGGCAGTTATTATGGCCCAGTGACCACCGGGTACCCTTGCGCCTGCCAAGCTTTCATCCCGCCGCGCATGGAGCTGACAGTCTTGAAACCTGCCGTTTCCAGGATATCCCTGCCCTGCGCGCTGCGGTTCCCGGAGCGGCAGACCACCACGATCGTCCGGTCTGTGGGCAGTTCGCCCGTGCGCTGTAAAAGCTGACCAAGGGGAATCAGTGCCGCGCCTTCGATATGCCCCTGCTCCCATTCACTCTGTTCACGTACATCCACAATAAACGCGCCCTCCTCCCGCAGCGCCATTGCCTCTGCCGGGCTCAGCTCCCGCTTCAATTTCTGGCTGCTGGCGTACCCTTGTGGAATTAAAAAATATACCAGCAGCGCGGCAGCCGCGACCACTAAAAGCCACGCCCAGGCAGGGGTTTTTGTGGGACGGGGTTTTGGGGTATGTTTCCTGGTATTCACTGAGTGTCCTCTTTGTATCATTAAAATACAGCGCTTTATGCCGCATCACCGCTTCGGTTCCAAGTACCGACGAATTATAAAGAAAACCAGGCGGAAGACCAATAAACCGCCGCCTGGGAGTTTGTACAAATGCTCACGTGCTGGACTTACCCCCCTCTCCCGCTTCTTCGCACGGCGCGTTGTCCGGGGTTTTACCCTTGCCCTCTTCGGGGAAAGCTCCCATGGTTTGGTCGTCCCGCAGCTTTCCTGGATTCTCGTCAACCAACGCTTCTGTTTGTTTCAACAGGGCAGCGCGTTCATTATCCTCCGTCAGACTTTCCGCCTTGGCTTCTTCCGCTTTCGCCTGCAGCGTCAATCCGTCCGATGCTTTCTCCTTGAGGGCCAGGCAGAACACGAAGGCTGCCAAAAGACCAAGCAGAGCCCAGCCGCACCAAGGCAAGCCGTTGGGGTCCGCCTGAAAGGGTATTGAGCTGAACATACCGAGGACCAGAACCGATATGACAATGATTATCGCCATTACAAGCTCCTTTGCATATATTGTATACGAAGCATACCCCCACGCTTGGTCTTAAGCGGCGCGCTGATGGAATTGCCGGGAAGTCTGATGAAAACAGCGGTCCTGATGGGGACCGCTGTTTTTTCATTCATCGAATTCCAACCGACAACCAGAAAGCCTGACGAGGCGCTTTCGGTTCTTCCGGAATATTTTACTTCCTCAGGAAGGGCAGGAAGTGATTCCAACTGGTGGCGTACACTCCACCAGCACCTGGATACCGCCATTCCACGGTGCTGGTACGCGGGGTAAAGGTACATCCCGCCACATGCAAGTAACTGTAAGTTGCTACCCAACCGCCAGCTCCGTCAGACAGCCGATACGCGACGCGCATACCCATCAAACGCATGCTTGAATCAAACACCATCGGCCGCCAGTTAAGCACATACGTTGCCGCTCCGTTATCCACAACATGCTCAAAATAGCTGCTGAGCGCCTCGCCGTACCCACTGGACCCGGACGACATAACATTGATCAAGTCAGTCGTGGTTCCCGCTCCATCATAAGTGGTAATCCAGGCAATGCTGTCCACGGAAGGGTTGCTGTCATAAAAATACAGCCGCAGCCATTCAATGCGAGCCCCTTTCGGCAGATGAATTTGAAGAGAGAATACCTCATAAGAGGTCAGCGATGCGCTGACCGTACCGATGGGAACAGCGTTCAGCAGGACTGCCAGCAAAATCCCGACTACCAGTATCCGCCATCCCACCCGTTGTTTTCCGTGTGTTGTCTGTTTCATGGTTCACCTCATCCTTTTCCAGGTTATGTGAACCGGAACTAGGGCAACATGTAAGCTACGCGCAGGCCGCAGAGTCTATTGCTGGAATCAGTAACTCCGAAGTCCACATTCAGAACATAGGCATAAGTCACGTTGTCCACCACGTGCCCCACATAGTCGCTAATTACATAGCCATAACCGGCGGAGCCACTGGATGTAACGGAGATTAAATCAGTGAAATTACCCGTGCCGTCATAGGTAGTGATCCAAGCCTTGACATAGCCTGTGACGGAGCTGTCATAATAATAGAGCCGCAGGTAATCTATGCGGGATCCTTGTGGCAGATTAAGCGGTAGGGTGAACCGCTCACCGCCTTTTGGGGGATAAATACAGCCCCCACTGCTATAAGCCCAATTGGTCAGACTGCTGCGCGGGCGCATTGTCGCGCCGGCAGAGAAATCATAGTAGAAACCAGTCCACTGCGGTTCGGCTTCCAATACCTGGGGTTGGATTTCGTCCGGGCGAAACTCACCTTCGCTTCCAGGTTGAGTGGGCAAGGTTTCCAGGTCGTTCGTTCCCTCTGAAAGAACCTCTACGCCTGAGCTGTTAATAACTGGGCCTGTGTAGCCGTTCTCGTCGGGGTCATCGCCGATTACGGTATCCACAACGCCTTTCCATTCTTCAGTAACCACCCCATCCTCACTGGATGCTTGTGAGAACGGATTTGCTATGACAGTGACTACTGTCAATGCCCCCAGGATTACCACGGACGCAATCAAAATCCAAATTCGCTTTGCAGACATTTTTCCTCCGATATTCTTAGTAGGTCATCACGCTCCGGCTTTTTGTAACCAAGTCGGAATAGCTAAACTGAACACAAATAGTTCACGCTTAACAATAAGTAGGTTTTAATAACTCTCTCGAACGAAGGACAAGATCTTGTTGTTTGTTACATTAAATAATAAAACTTTTGCCGATGAAAGTCAATATTTTTTTTAAACGACCGATGGTCTGTATAATGTTATCCAGGGTGGGGTGCCCACATCAAGGGGGTTGGATTTACGTCACCTTATCCCTGAGGCTTTCGCGACTAATGCGTCAGTTTCCATATTTTGTGTATATATTTGATAGAGCCAAATCGCTCTCCATGACCGCCCTGAATAGTTTGACAGGCGAAACAGGTGTTCTTATGTCAGCGCCGGTTTAGATTGACCTAAAGGAGCCAGGGAGTGAGGGGTTATCGCGAGAAGCAAAGCGGCACGGCAAAAGCCCGGATTACCCTGCATCCGCGCTCTTTCAGGGCCGCCGCAAGACAGCGGGGGAGATTTCTAATTTTCACGGAGCCATCAGAACAGGAGGTAAAGTCGAGTTATTTGTTGGTTTGCCCTACCCCCTGGGCTTGTGAAGAGCCTGTGAGGGTAGTACGTTCTTCAGGAAGGCTCCTGGAATACGTTACAATGACAGAAATCAGAGATAAGGAGAAGCATGGTTTACACACTTTTATCCAAAGTTGGCGATTTGTTAAAAGACCCCCACGCAGTTGAAGTGGTTGAGCGTTACGTGCCGGGAATAAGTAAAAATCCGCTGGTACTGCTGGCAAAGGGCAAAACGCTGCAGTCCCTGTTGGAGCTGCCTCAAGCCAAAAGCGCCGGGCTGACCAGTGAGATTGTCACCAAGGTTCTGGCTGAAATCAACCAAAAGAAATAAACGCGCAAACGAAGCATCAAGACCAACTGCCGGATGGACGTTTCACATCCGGCAGTTTTTGTTGATTTTTCATTTCCGTAATAACTCATATTTTGATGGTGTGTCATCTGCCGATGCTCATCAGTAAAATCGTTATCTCAGATAGCGCCGGAAAAAGTTGGTGTGCTTTTGTTTTTTCGCGCCTGCGTCAACTAAACCCGACGGATGGAGTTTTTCAGTTCAGGAAGCAGGCTGCTCTGGCTGGTAAAATAAAGTCATGAGCAACCGCAGCCTTATCATCCTCAGCCGGCTGGCGCCGCCCGCGCAGCGCTCAAACATCCTCCCCCGGGAGCGCGTCACCTCGCTGCTGAGCGGCTCCCTGCAATACCCGCTGACCATCCTTCAAGCGGGTACAGGCTACGGCAAAAGTACCTCTCTGCTGACGTTCATTGAACCATTGGATTTCCCGGTTTTCTGGTTTTCCGTGTCTGCCGATGACCGCGACCCTACCTTGTTCCTGATGAACCTCTATACAGCCTTTAATCAGCATTCCTATGGAATGGGCGCGGAAGCTCTGCGCATCCTGAACACGCCAGATTCAGAACCCACGGATGGACTAATCGCGCTCGTGAACGCGGTCGCCGACCGGATACCCGACCGCTGCCTCCTGATTTTGGACGATGTGCAATACATTGATAATTCCCCGGCAATCCTGAACCTGCTGAACTGGTTCATCGATCATTTGCCCCGTTCTTTACATGTCATCCTCTCCACGCGCCGCGCGCTCGACTTCCCTTCCATTCATCGCTGGCGCGCCAAGGGCACCGTGCTCGAACTCGGCAAACGCGAGCTGACCTTCACCCCCGAGGAAGTGGAAACGCTGTTCCATTCCCAATATCAACTGCGGCTAAGCCAGGAAGAAGTGGACCAGCTCATCCAACGCACGGAGGGTTGGGTTATCGGTTTGCAGATGGTCTGGCAGTCCATCAAGGGGCAAACGCAGGGGACGGTTATGGAAACGCTCAGAGAGGAAAGCGAATCGCGTAAAAACCTTTTTGCCTATCTGGCAGAGGAAGTGCTGGAAAACCAGGCACCCGCGTACCAGAATTTTCTGGTCAGAACCTCAATCCTGTCATTCCTGGATACCGAAACCTGTGATTTTCTGATGGACAGTCAGAACAGCATTGACATCCTGAACGAGCTTTACCGCTCAGGTCTGTTTTTGGAGCAGCTGCGTCCGGGGGTTTATCGTTATCACCATATGTTCCGGGAGTTTCTGGAGAGCCGTCTGGGTAAGAATGCCGGCTTGGAGCGCGAGCTGCACCGGAAAATTGGCAGCTACTTCGCCGCGCATCAATATTGGGAAAGCGCTGTCGGGCATCTCCTGAAGGTTGGGGACTATCCGCAAATTAATCTCATTCTGGAAAATGTCGGAAAAGATTTTATTCTCACAAACCGTCATGAAAGCCTGCGCTATTGGATTGAACAATTTCCGGAATCCCAGCGGGCTTTGTACCCTTATGTGAACTTCCTCTTGGGCGAAGTGAACCGATACAACGGTTTCTTTGAACTCGCGCTGGAGGATTATCGCACCGCCCAGCGCGTTTATCAGCGGGACAACCACCAATGGGGCATCAGCCTTGCCCTGCGCGGGCAAGCGCAAGTCTATCTGGACACCATCCGACCAATCAATGCCAACCAGCTTTTACGCCGCGCGCTTGCCCTTCTGGATCCGGCGGAGAACCGGCTGGAGGTGGCGGAATTGCTGACGCAGATGGCAGAGAATCAGGTTAATCAGGGAGAGATGGAACAGGCGGAGCAAAGCCTGCAGCGTTCCAGGGAGCTTTCACACGGCGATTCAGATGAAAACGATTTCATCCAGGCGCGCCTGTTTTTGCGCACCGGACGCATTCCCGAAGGCATAGAGCTCCTGCAAAAACTGGAACCCACAGCCGATTTTGATCAAATGAGCCGACCGCAGCGTTTTCACCGTGAAGCCTCACTCTTGCTTTCCTTGTTCTATTCATTCTGCGGCGAGCCCGATATCGCCCTCAATTATGCCCGGCGTGGAATTGAACTCGGGCATCACTACCGGTCTGTGTTTGTGCGCAGCGTCGGCTTTATGCGCCTCGGACACGCGCTCCAGCTTAGCCGCTCGTTTGACGAAGATGAACATGAATATAAGAAAATCATCAGCCTGTACCAGGAATCCATGCTTGATGTGGATATCGCCCGCATCCATGTGGAACCCTTGTGGGGTATGTGCCGCCTGCTTGGCTTTTCCGGCCGGCAGGAAGAAGCCCGCAAAGTCGCGGAGCAAGCCCTCTCCATCGCCAATAGCTCCGGGGATATCTGGATAGGCATGTTGGTCCGGCTCTCGTTGGGAGCCAGCCTGGCGCTATCCGGACAGTATGAGGCTGCCAATCTGGAGCTCTCAATCGCGGAATCGATTGCCGCCCGCGCGGGCGATGACCTCTCCCGGTCGGCCGCGCTGCTGTGGTTGGGGTATTGTTCGCTCCATCAGGGCTACGAAAGCTCGTTGTGGCTTTACCTGGAACAAGGATTGGCGCTGATTAATCAGCATCATTATCAATTCTTGCTCACAAAACCAACCATGCTCGGCGGAGATAACCCGATGGTCTTTTTACCACTGCTTCTGCAAGCCAGGCTGCAGGGAATCCAACCAGCCCTCACGCAGCAAATTCTGGAGGAAATCGGAGCGGAAAACCTGGATTATCACCCGGGTTACAGCCTGCGCATCAGAACTTTCGGCGAATTTTCCGTCTGGCGCGGCAGTAAACTGTTGGATACCGCCGACTGGAAGCGGGAAAAAGCGCGCCAGCTTCTGCAGATACTGGTTGGCAACGCTGGCAGATGGTTGAACCGCGACCAACTGACCCTGTTTCTCTGGCCCGACGCAGAGCCAGCCACCGCCTCAAACAATCTGAAGGTAACTCTAAGCAGCCTGAACCAGGCGCTCGAACCGGACAGACCGGAAGGGAAAAAACCGGTGTTCGTTCTGCGGCGCGGAAGCCAATATATGCTCAACCCGAATGCTGGCATCAGTATCGATGCCGTACGCTTTGACCAACTCAGCCGGTCGGGGGTCACGGGTTTGCTGGAATCAGCCGTCCAGCTCTACCATGGGCGCTATTTTGAGAACGAGGCAGTCGGGCAATATTTTGTCGCGGAAGGTCAGTATTACCACGAGCGTTATCTGCACACGATGGACCAGTTAATTCAGGTCGCGATAAAGTCCGATGAGTGGGAGAAAGCGCTGAACTACAGCCGGACCCTGCTCAGCCGGGACGCGCTCTGGGAGCCGGCATACCGCAGTCTGATGCTCATTCACCACCGGATGGGAAACCCGGGCAGCGTGCTGCAAGTTTTTCAACAGTGTCAGCAAACCCTGAACCGGGAATTTGGCAGTGGGGTTTCAGCAGAGACCCAGACGCTGTTTAATGAATTAATGGGACATGCCTGAAATTGACAAACATCGCCGCCGGTCCATCGTCGGGTGATTTCTTTGCTCCATTTGCACCGCGATATCTTCACCTGACAACCCCCATAACCCCGGACATCAGGTGCGGCATCCTTTATCCGTCCAATTCATAAAGTGTATGCGCTCTGCTGACCCGCGCACAAATCCAAGGGCAAAAATACTTGACGGAAGAGCGCTTGCGTTCGTATAATTTATTAGTTTAATGACAGGCGGTCTGATGATTTTACCGGGCTTGGTTGACGTGCATGTTCACCTGCGCAGCCCCGGCGGTGAGCATAAAGAGGATTTCCGTACCGGCAGCGCCGCGGCGCTGGCTGGTGGTTTCACCACCCTCCTGGCAATGCCCAACACGCAGCCGCCCCTGGTCAGTTTGGATTATTGGCGCGTCGCACAGACCCAAGCAAATTCGCAAAGTCTGTGCGATGTTTTTTTATACGCGGGCGCCTCAGCCGAACACCTCGACCAACTGCCTCTTCTCTCCGCGCGCGCTCCAGCCCTAAAAATCTACCTGGATCAAACCTATGGGCCGCTGCGGGTGCGCGGGTTGAACACCCTTGAGGGGGTCATGGCAGGTTGGAACGTTGATAAACCCATCTGCCTGCACGCGGAAGAAGAATCCGTCGCGGTCGGCATCGCGCTGGCAGCTGTTTTCAACCGGCACATCCATTTTTGTCATGTCTCGCGCCGGTCCGAAATTGAATTGATTGCCCGCGCGAAAGAACGCGGCTTACCCGTCACCTGCGAGGTCACACCGCACCACCTGTTCCTGGATGAAAACGACGTCCGCCGGCTTGGACCCTACGGGGACATGCGCCCTACCCTGGCTTCTTCCGGCGACCAGACCGCGCTCTGGGAGCACATTAACAGCACGGTTGACTGTATCGCCAGCGACCACGCCCCTCACACCCGCGCCGAAAAGGAACGCCCCGAAGGCGCGCCGCCTGGCGTCCCGGGTTTGGAATCCACCTTGCCCCTGATGCTGACAGCTGTAGCCCAGGGCCGCCTGAGCGCCGCCCGCCTGGAAGAGCTGCTCGCGCGCAACCCACGCCGGATTTTTAATCTGCCGGAGCAGCCGGAGACCTGGGTAGAGGTGGATCCGGAGGCTGAGTTTGTTTTCCCGGAATACCCACTCTACACCAAATGCGGCTGGTCTCCTTTCGAAGGGATGCGCCTGCGCGGCAGAATTACGCGCGTTGTATTGCGCGGGCGGGAAGTCGTCCGCGATGGCATTGTATTGAACTATCAAAAACCATAATTTTTCACCTTTGGAGCAAACAACATGATGACCGAAAACCCCGAACCTCTCTTCAAGCTGGATAAATACCAACGCGCGGCCAAATTCGAGAGCCCGTTTTACCAGCAGGATATCCTTTCTGTAAACCAGTTCAGCAAGGATGATATAGATTACATTTTTCACCGGGCGGATGAAATGCTGGATATGTGCCGCCGCCGGGGTACTTGCGACCTGCTCAAGGATTACACCCTGGCTTGTGTCTTTTACGAACCGAGCACCCGCACCAGCTCTTCGTTTATCTCCGCGATGGTTCGTCTGGGCGGCCGGGTAATTCCAATCACCGAAGGTATTCAGTTTTCATCCGTCTCCAAAGGTGAATCGCTGATTGACAGCATGATTACCCTCGAGCAGTACTGCGATGTCATCGTTTTGCGCCACCCCGAGATTGGCTCCTCCGCCACAGCCGCAAAATACGTGCAGGTGCCGATTATCAACGCGGGTGACGGCGCGGGCGAACACCCCACCCAGGCACTGCTGGACCTGTATACTATCAAGAGCGAGATGGGCACTTTGGATGGGTTGAAAGTCGCGATGGTCGGTGACTTACGCTTCGGGCGCACTGTTCACAGCCTGACGCGTCTGCTCTCGCAATACGACGTTTCCCTGCGCTTTGTTTCCCCCGACACATTGCGCCTGCCTTTGGACCTGATGAATGACCTGATAGACAAAGGCGTGAAAGTCCGCGAGACCAACAAGGTGGCGGACGTGATTGAAAACGCGGACGTGCTTTATGTGACCCGCATTCAGAAAGAGCGCTTTACGGATCTGGCGCAGTATGAGGAAGTGAAAAACTACTTTGAGATTACCCCCGAGCTGATGGAACGGGCTAAGCAAAAGATGGTTGTGATGCATCCCCTGCCGCGCGTTGGTGAAATTCACTACAAGGTAGACCGCGACCCGCGCGCCGCGTACTTTCGTCAGGTGCAAAACGGCTTGTACATCCGTATGGCACTCCTGGCAGCCGTTTTAGGTCAAGCCTGACCAAAGCGGAAGCTTTCTCCGATTGGGCAGCCGCTAAAAAGCGGAAAACGTTGCCAACCGGTTTATACTGCTAACATAAAGCATTTAGCGCCCCGCGCGACAGGAGGCAAAATGAAATTTCTGGAAAAATTGGAACACGCTGTTGATAAGAACCGCAGTTTGCTCATTATTGGATTGGATCCGCAGGAGGAATTCCTGCCTTCTACAGGAGATATTTACACGCGCCTGCGGGATTGGGGGAAGGCGGTAATTGAACAAACCAGCGACCTGGTTTGCGGCTATAAGCCTAACATGGCATTCTATGAGCAGTACGGACCGGCCGGTCTGCGGGCGCTTCAGGAAACCGTCGGGGCGATACCTTCAGACGTTCCTGTCCTGCTGGATGCCAAACGCGGAGATATCGGTTCCACAGCGCAAGCCTACGCCCGCGCCGCCTATGAACAATTCCACGCCGACGCGGTAACGCTCAGCCCTTACCTTGGTCAGGACAGCATTAAACCCTTCCTCGCGGATCCGGAAAAGTTCGCTTTCATTCTGTGCCAGACATCCAATCCCTCCGCAAACGAGATACAAGGCTACGGCATGCCGGCTCTGTATGAATATGTCGCCCGGGTCAGCCAGACCTGGGGTTCCCCCGGACAGATTGGGTTGGTCATCGGAGCCACCCAGCCCGAAGCGCTCCAGCGCGTGCGCGCGATTTGCCCGGATGCCTGGTTCCTGGCGCCGGGGGTCGGGGCGCAGGGAGCGGACTTAAAAACAGCCTTGGCGGCAGGTTTGCGCGGCGATAAAAAAGGCATCCTCGTGCCTGTCTCCCGTGCCGTTATTGCTGCCGCTTCACCGCGAAAAGCCGCGGAAACCCTGCGCGAACAAATCAACACCACCATCGCGGAGATTACACCCAGCCCGCTTGACCCATTCCGCGCGCTGGTTAACGGCTTATTCTCATCTGGCTGCGTGAAGTTTGGCAGCTTCACCCTGGCGTCAGGTCAGCGATCGCCCGTTTATCTGGATTTGCGCCGCCTGGTTTCTTACCCGGATGTGCTGGATATGGCGGTGGAAGCCTATATTGACCGGCTGATTTCGCTTGATTATGACTGCCTGGCGGGCGTTCCGTATGCCGCGCTGCCCATCGCCGCGATTGCCGCTTCGAGGCTTAAGCGCCCGATGATCTATCCACGCAAAGAAGCTAAAACGCACGGCACCTCGCAGATGGTTGAGGGCGTGTTTCAGCAAGGGCAGCGCGCGCTGCTGCTGGAAGATGTTATCACCAGCGGCGGCAGCATCCTCACAGCCGCTGAAACCTTGCGCGCGGCTGGTCTGATCGTGCGGAACGCGGTGGTACTGGTCGATCGGGAGCAAGGCGGGGTGGCCGCGCTCACGGCTCAGGGGATAGACGCACGCGCGGTGCTCAGCATGCGCCAGATCCTCGAGCGCCTGCAGGCGCAGGGTCTGATTGACCAAAGCACCTTTCTGGAAGTAAAGCAGTATCTCGACGGAGCGGCATGACTGATCCCGGATTGTCCTGTGAATTTCTTGGGCTGAACCTGGCAAATCCTCTTGTGCTGGCGTCGGGAATTCTTGGCACCAGCGCCAGCCTGCTGGAAAGAGCGGCAAGGGAAGGCGCGGGGGCTGTCACATCCAAGAGCTGCGGGCCGGAACCCAGGGCGGGGCACCCCAACCCGGTCGCCCTGGCATGGGATGCCGGGGTTATTAACGCGGTAGGGCTGACTAACCCCGGCGCGCAAGAGGAAGTACCCCTGCTGCGGGCAGCCAAAGCGCGGCTCGCGGGGCTGGGCGTGCCGGTTTTCGCCAGTATTTTCGCGCCCACCACCGAGCAATTCGGCGAGGTAGCGCGTATCATCGCCGAAGCGGAACCGGACCTTATTGAGGTAAACATTTCCTGCCCAAACGTCGCCAGTGAGTTTGGCACCCCCTTCTCTGCTGCAGCCGCGAGCGCGGCTGCCGTCACGCGTGTCGTGCGCCGGGCGGTGAGGCTGCCGATTAGTATCAAGTTGGCGCCGAATGTGGCGAATATCGGTCAGATTGCCAAAGCCGCCGCGGAGGAAGGCGCGGACGCCATTACCGCGATTAACACCATGCCCGCCATGCTGATTGACGCAGCAGCTGGCAAACCGGTTCTGCATAACCGCAGCGGGGGGCTTTCCGGGCCCGCGCTCAAACCCATCGCGCTGCGCTGCGTGTACGAAATTGCCCAGGCGGTAAGCCTGCCAATTATCGGCACTGGCGGCGTTTCCACGGGGATTGATGCCGCGGAAATGCTCCTGGCTGGCGCCAGCCTTGTCGGGGTTGGCTCGGCCGTTTGGCAGGGTGGACCGGCGGCTTTTGCCCGCATTGGCGCCGAACTGCTGGCCTTTATGCGGGGGACCGGGTACGGCACGGTCAAGGACCTGCGCGGAAGGGCGATAGCTTGGTAATATTTCTTTATATGCGTACAATATGATATAATGTAAGCACTAATGAAAAACGCTGTGCCTTATAAACAACAAATAATGAGTCTGCTAACTCAAAAGGGCGCTTATATCACCGCGGCCGACTGCCGACGTATCGGCATTCCTTCCATTTACCTGACACAACTGGTGCGTGAAGGCTCTATTCACAGAGTTGGCAGGGGGGTTTATGCTTCCGCGCCACTTGCCCACGATGAAGAATTTATCTTTCAGTCCAGAAACAAACGCTGCATTTTTTCCTACCACTCCGCTCTCAGTCTGCATGGACTGACCGACCGTCTGCCAGGCAGAATGGATGTGACGGTTTACCGCGGCTACAACGCGCATCGCATCCCGGAGCATGTGCGCGTTCACTATGTTAATAAAGATATCTATCCCCTCGGTATTACACAAGCTCAGACAGTATTCGGAAACCCGGTAAATGCTTACGATCGGGAAAGGACACTGTGCGACCTTATTAAGAACAGGGCGGACATTGAAGGTGAAGTTTTCTCGCAGGCTCTGCGGAACTATGTCCGACACCCCGAAAAAGACCTGCCCAAGCTGTTTGACTATGCCGCCAGGATGAAAATCTTGCAACCAACACAGGAATTGCTCGAGGTGTTGATTGAATAAAGACCAACTCAGGAGCCGCATTCACGCCCTCAGAGAAGAAACAGGCGCAAGCTCCAATACTATTCTGACTCTTTACTTTCTGGAATCAATATTGCGTCGAATTTCGGTGAGTGAAAAGAGGGCTGCCTTTGTTATTAAGGGCGGCTTTTTACTTTCATCTTCTCTGGGAATCAGATTGCGCACGACCAAAGATCTGGATCTTCAGGTTCAGAGTATGGATCTGGAGCCTACAACCTTGCTTGCCGCGCTGGGGGATATCCTGAAGCTGGAACTTGATGACCGGGTTTCCTATGAAATCATCGGCTGCGAGCCCATCCGTGAGTTGGAACCTTACGGTGGTTTACGCTGTAAAATCGTTTGTTCGTTGGAAAACATGAAACAATCTGTAGCGATTGACATCGCTGCCGGCGACCCTATCACGCCTGGCGCAGAGAATTACGTCTATCAACCGCTGTTTGACAAAGAGACACTTTCATTCCTCAGCGTGAATATAGAAACGATCCTGGCTGAAAAATTTCACACGATCATTTCCCGGGGCTTAGCCAACAGCCGCAGCAAAGATTTTTATGACATGTACGCGATCATCAGATTGAAAGAAAATCAGATAGACAAACGGATTCTGAAGGCAGCCCTTGAAAATACATTTGCCTATCGAAAAACACCAATCCATTTCGGTCAATTCTCCCACCTATTAATCACAATACGAGAGAACCCCCTGATGAACACGCGCTGGAATGCTTTCTCGAAAAACAATCCTTTCGTTTCCGGAATACCATTCGCGGACACCATTCAAGCCTGCAGTTATTTGTTGGAGTTAGTAAAAAATGCCTCATAAAGTAAATGGACTCTTTCAGGCCTTTCGCATCGACCGCGTTCGTAAAGAAAACGCTAACACCCTAACCCTGTTTCTGGATGCCAGCCTGCCAAACGCCGCCCCCGGGCAATTCGTGATGGCATGGCTGCCGGGCGTTGGCGAAAAGCCCTTCAGCATCAGCGCAAACGACCCGCTGACCCTGACCGTCTGCGCGGTTGGTCCGGTAAGTCGGGCCCTATGCGAACTTAAACCCGGAGACCTGCTTTGGGCGCGCGGCCCCCTTGGGAAAGGTTTCGTCCTCTCAGGCGAGACACATATCCTGGTGGGCGGAGGGTATGGCGCGGCACCGTTGTACTTTCTGGCTAAGAAAGCTCGCGCGCTGAATCATGAAGTGACCCTTTGCCTTGGCGCGAAGACCCGGGCTGATCTGATTTTGCTGGAACAATTTGAGGCCTTGGGATGCCGGGTCTTACTTGCCACGGAAGACGGCAGTGCCGGCGCGCAGGGTTTGGTCAGCCTTCCCCTGCTGCAGGCTTTGGAACAGAACCTGAGCGCTGAAGTGTACGCATGCGGACCGACCGCTATGCTGTTGGCTGTTCACGCGCTGTGCCGACGCGTCAACCTCTCTGCGCAGCTCTCCTTTGAAGCCCTGATTCGCTGCGGCATCGGCCTGTGTGGTTCGTGCGAGTTGAGCGAAGAAATCTGCCAACAGCTTGGCGTTCCCTCTGGTTTTCTGATTTGCAGCGATGGACCAGTGCTAAAATCAGCTGTGTCTTTTTGATAGGATGGCTATGCGCAATTTGGAAAGCCTGTATCCGGCATTTCCATGGAATGAAGCACAGAGGTGAACCGTTTTCCCACGCTGAGTTTGCTCGGTTAGGCGGAGGTACCTCAGCCCGAACGAATCCTCCACCCGAAATCTGCCTTGCATTCTTGGAATCGATTCATATTTAAGTTCCACCTATTTGTCTTTTTTTTGCTCAATTGCAGTACAATTAAGTAAGCGTCGTTGTGTTTACCGAAAGGAGCAGGTGACTTCATTAAAACGCTACTCTTCCTACACCACCCACAAAACTATTCAGGAGAAAAGATGAAAAAAAGTATTTGGCTGTTTAATTTGTTCCTGGTCCTCGCGCTGGTGCTTGCCGCCTGCGCCAAGACCCCGGCTGAAGCCCCAGCTGTCGATTGCCGGGCGCAAACCACCTCCGAAGCAGTCGGTTCCTACCAGGTGCCGGCGCCTATCGAAGGCTGCTACAATGTCGCATTTGTTTATGTCGGACCTCATGACGACGGCGGTTGGTCGCAATCGCACGATGTCGGGCGTATTTATGTGGAACAAAACATGGAAGGCGTTCATACTGCCTACGTTGAGAACGTGGCGGAAGGCGCGGACTCCGAGCAGGTTACCCGCTCTCTGGCGCGTAAAGGCTTTGATGTGATTTTCACCACCTCGTTCGGTTTCATGGATTCTTCCGAAACAGTTGCCAATGAATTTCCGGATGTGGACATCATCCACGTCAGCGGTTACAAAGCCAACGGCGCGAATTTTGGCAACGTGATGGGTGCCATGGAAAACATTAAATACCTGGCAGGTATGTTGGCTGGTTCCCGCGCAAAACTGGACGGAAACCCGAAACTGGGCTACATGGCAACTTTCCCCATTCCCGAGGAGCTCCGCCTGGGGAACGCGTTCGCGCTCGGTGTGCAGAAGACATGCCCGGAATGCACCATTGACGTACGCTTCATCAACACCTGGCACGATCCGATCCTTGAACAGGAAGGCGCAAAATCACTCTTTGACGCTGGCGCACAGGTCGTCATGACTGGCGCAGATACCCCCGCCCCCGCTCTGGCTGCCCCCGCAGGTAAATGGGGCATCACTTATGACTATGTTGGCAACTGCACGCTGGATAGCTGCCTTACCTCTATGTACTGGAACTGGGGCGTGATTTATGCCGGTATCGTGGATAAGTCCCGCGCTGGCACCTGGAAGGGCGGTTGGGAATATTTCGATGGCGATTCCGGCGGTCTGGGTTTGTATGGTTTCATGAAAGGCGAAACGATGATGCCCGGCGTGGCAGAACTTCCCGAAGCTGATCTGCAGCTGGTGCGCGAAACTCTGGATAAGATGCTCAAGGGCGAATTTACCCGTTTTGACGTCTTCAAGGGTCCGATCACTGATAATCAGGGCAACTTGATTCTGGCGGACGGCGTCAGCATGGAGCAGCTGGATCTGGATGGGTTTAAACAATTCGGCAGCGAATGCAAGACCTGCATGTATTGGTGGAACGAAAATATTTCCGCGAAACTGCCTGACCTATAGAAATTTTGAGCGTGATTCCAGGAGATGATCATTTGATCATCTCCTGGTTTGTTATGTTATCTGCCAGCCACCAATCCCCACTCTTCCGGGAATTACACGGCTGTTCGAGACCAAGCGCATTGCTTATCGGAAAGAACTCATGACAATTACATCCAAGGAACAAACCAACGCGGTCGAAATGCGTGATATTGTATTGCGCTTTCCGGGCGTGCTTGCCAATGATCACGTCAACTTTACGCTCAGGCGCGGAGAAATCCACGCGCTCCTGGGGGAAAACGGCGCGGGCAAAAGCACCTTAATGAACATCCTCGCCGGGATTTATAAACCCGAATCTGGCACGATCCTGGTAAACGGAGAGCGCGCGCTTTTTAATTCTCCAAAAGACGCAATCAACCGCGGAATCGGTATGGTTCATCAGCATTTTATGCTCGTGCCAACCCAAACTGTAACCGAAAACATCCTGCTGGGATTGAATGACCCCGGGTTCATCATGCACCTGCCGCGCTATGACCAAAAAGTTGCCGACCTGGCTGAGAAATACGGGCTCAAAGTTCAACCGACAGCTAAAATATGGCAGCTCTCTGTGGGGGAACAACAGCGGGTTGAGATTTTGAAAACACTCTATCGCGGAGCGGAAATCCTGATATTGGACGAACCAACCGCCGTGCTTGCCCCGCAGGAAATTCAGGAGCTGATGGAAACTATGCGCCTGATGGTTCAACAGGGAAAATCCATTGTGTTTATCAGCCACAAATTGAATGAGGTCAAACGGGTAGCGGACCGATTGACGGTGCTTCGCAAAGGCAAGGTAACCGCGGACGGGATTGGCCTTGAAAACATAACCAAAGAAACTTTGGCTGAATTAATGGTGGGACGTAAAGTCCTGTTTCAATTAAATAAAAACCCTCACACCCCGGGAGACGTTATTCTGGACGTCCAAAACGTGTCTGCGTTGAATAACCGCGGTCTGCCAGCCCTAAAAAACATTTCTTTCCAACTTCGCAAAGGCGAGATACTGGGAATTGCTGGTATCGCGGGGAATGGTCAAAGCGAACTGGCAGAGGTCATCACCGGATTGCGCGCCTGCCAGGGCAATATTCTGGTGAATTGTAAGCAGGTTGCCAATCAGTCTCCCAAACGCGCGATTGATCAGGGCACCGCGCACATCCCCGAAGACCGCACAGGCGTGGGAACGGCTCCGGGGATGGCGCTGACCGGAAACATGATTATGAAATCTTACGATCATGCCCCAATCAGTCAGAAATGGCGCATCAGCTACACAGCCGCGCGGGAGTTTGCGAGCAACCTCAAAGAAAAATACAACATCCAGGCACCCAGCCTTTCCACGCAGGTAAACAAGCTTTCGGGCGGTAACCTGCAAAAAGTCATCCTCGCGCGGGAAATATCCTGCGGACCCACTCTTATCGTGGCAGTTCAACCAACCCGCGGGTTGGACGTCGGCGCGATTGAGAGCATTCAGAACCTGTTATTGGAGCAGCGCGAGAAGGACGCGGCGGTGCTTTTAATTTCAGAGGAATTGGATGAACTGCTGGATCTTTCTGACCGGATCGCGGTTATTTTTGAGGGCGAATTAGCCGGGATATTCCCCACGGAAGAGGCTGACGTAAAAACCATCGGCTTACTGATGACGGGAGAATTACGGAGGCAGGAATGAGTTTCAGCTTCGCACGCTTCATCCCGTATAAGCTTCAAATCCAGAAACGCACTGATGAAGTCTCGCGTTGGCTACCTCTGGCGACTTCGGTCGGCGCGATTGTCCTCGCTTTCCTCATCAGCGCGTTGATTCTCCTCCTGATCGGCGGGGATCCAATCCGGACATTCGGATATTTCTTCAACGCGGCTTTCGGCAGCTGGGGAGCCCTCTCGGATGTGGTTGTGAAGGCAACCCCTTTGCTGCTGATTGGCTTGGGCTGCGGCCTGGCATTCCGCATGCGTCTGTGGAACATTGGCGCGGAAGGTCAATTCTATATTGGCGCGTTTTTTGCCAGCCTGGTACCCCTGGTGCCGCTGGTGAATATGGAAACCACGCCCAAGTTCGTGATTCTGTTGATCATGGGGCTGCTTGGAATGCTGGGCGGCGGATTGTACGGCTTAATCCCCGGCTGGTTGAAAGCAAAATTCCAGGTGAGTGAGATTATTTCCACCTTGATGTTGAACTATGTGGCGGTATTTTTCAATAATTACTGGATATACAGCAAATTCAGCGACGCGGGTTTTCAGATGACCCCCATGTTCCCGAAATCCGCCTGGCTTCCGCGCCTTGCGGATTATGCCCGGCAAGTAAAAGCTTTCTCCGGAATCACGCTGCACCTTGGCGTCGTGTTTGGCTTGGTTGCCGCGGTCATTATATGGATAATTATTACCCGCAGCCGCTGGGGTTATGAAATCAACTTGATTGGTGATAACCCGCAGGCCGCCCGCTACGCCGGCATTGATATTTCCCGGAATATCATCCTGGTCTTTATGCTTTCCGGTGCGTTAGCCGGGCTGGCGGGCATGTCCGAGGTCAGCGGCGTGGTGCACCGCTTGCAAGAGCGCATCTCCACCAACTATGGCTTCTCCGGTGTGATTGTGGCCTGGCTGTCAAAACTCAATCCCTTTGCCACCATCCTGGTTTCCTTCCTGTTTGGGGCGTTGATTGTCGCCGGACGGGAAATCCAACCTTCCGGTCTGTATTTCTTCATCCAGGGAATGATACTTTTCCTGGTTATCAGCAGTGATGTTTTACTGCATTACAAAATTGAGCTTGTCCGCGCGGCTCCGGAGGAACGCAAGTGAGCTTAGAAATCATCCTCAGATCCGGTCTTTCCACCGGCACAATTCTTCTGTTCGCGGCAATCGGCGAAATATTGACCGAACTTTCCGGCGTTCAGAATCTCGGCGTGGAGGGCATGATGCTGTTGGGCGCCATGGCAGCCTTCAAAACCTCCCTCCTGACAGGCAGCCCTTGGTTGGGTTTATTGGCGGGTATCGCCGCGGGCGGTCTGCTCAGCCTCGCGCATGCCGTGGTGACCATTCACTTTCAGGCCGACCAGGTAGTCAGCGGTTTATCGCTCACTTTTTTGGGAACCGGGCTCGCGCTTGTTCTGGGTGAGGGTTTATCCGGACAAAACGCCCCGCTTATCCCAAATGCGTCCATTCCTCTGCTTTCAAATATTCCTTTACTGGGTCGGGTTTTCTTTTCTGACTTGAACGTTTTGGTTTTTCTGGGCTACCTGCTGATTCCCTTTTCCTGGTGGTATATCAACAAAACCCGTCCCGGCATGCATTTGCGTGCTGTCGGGGAAAAACCCGCGGCAGCAGACAGTCTGGGCATTAATGTCTATGGAGTGCGCTACCTTTACACGTTTGTCGGGGGCTGTCTGGCTGGCCTGGCAGGAGCATCAATCAGCATCGCGATTTCCCCGGGGTGGTATAGCAACCTGACCACCTCCGGGCAAGGTTGGATTGCGGTGGCGTTGGTAATATTCGCTCAGTGGAACCCTCTGAGGGCTGCTTTGGGCGGCTATCTATTCGGGATGCTCCGCCGCTTCATGCTCGATTTACAGGGTCCAATGCTCATATTTGGGCTGCGCAACCCTTTCTTCTACAATCACAACCTGGTTTTTTTCCTGCAGATGATGCCCTTTTTGCTGACAATCATCGCGCTGGTATGGGGTTCAGCTTCCGCGCGCAGGCAGCGCATCGGAGCGCCCGGCGCGCTTGCCGTTCCATATATTCGCGGAGAAAGGCGCTGAGTTCTTTGACGTGAAGAGGAGGCCAAGAGCCTCCTCTTTTTGGTAAGGGATAGTATTAAAATCGGCTCTATCGACCCCCTGTGAATCAACCAGCCGGGACGCGCCGTTCTTTTTGCCGCCGGAAGGGTTTTCCATTATCTGCTCTTTATCCTACCATCTCCGGGCGCGTTCCAACTCTTCTGACAGCTGCAGCGCTAAGCTGCCGGCATGCCCAGCCGGACTTCAACATAAACTTCCTCGCGGGGCTCGGGTGAAACCGGAATCACGGTTCCCTGGATTTCGATGCCGTCAACCTTCAGTTTGCAGTGGTTACCCGCGCCCGCGCGGATGACATTTATCAGGTACCGCGTTCCACGAAATTCACGCACCGTCTGAAAGCCCTGCTGTGCTTCCGGAATAGCCGGCTGTACGCTTATACCGCTGAAAGTTGGTCGGATGCCCAAAATGAATTGGGTGACAGCGATGAAGTTCCAGGAGGCTGTGCCGGTCTGCCACGAGTTTTTGGCTTCGCCGTGCGTTGGAGCGTCTCTGCCAGCTATCATTTGGGCACAGACATGCGGTTCGCAGCGGTGCGCCTCGCAGATTTTTTCGCGGACGGATGGACAAATTCGGGTGTAATAATCAATAGCGCGCTCCCCTCTGCCAAGCTTGGTTTCGGCTATCATTATCCAGGGGTTGTTGTGACAAAAAATACCGGCGTTTTCCTTGTATCCAGGTGGATATGTGGACATTTCACCCGAATTCAGGTGGTATTGGGTATATACGGGCTGGAAAAACAATATGCCGTGCGGGGTCTCCAGGAGCTCCGCGACAGAATCCAGAGCCGCTATGGACTTGCCATTCTACAAGCCCAAACCTGCCATCACGCACATCCCCTGTGTTTCTCTAAATATCTGCCATTCGTCGTTCAGTGAGGAGCCCACCGGCTTGCCAAAGGCATCATAGGCGCGGCGGAACCGAGCGCCGTCCCAGCCGGCAGCCCAAACTGCGGCTCCCATTAACCGCGCTTTTTCACGATAGAACTCTGCCAGCTCGACCTTGTCCTGGGCGGCAAGCACAAACAGCCAGGCTATGAAACCGCTTTCGGTGAGCTTACCCTCCTGGTTGGTCGTAGTCTGAAAGGATTGACCGGGGGTATCTGCCCGGGGGAACAATTACTTTTACAAAGATTGGCTTTTTGTTGGGTTATCCTCTACAATCCCGCCTTGGAAATCACAGCCTTATGAACCAACCAGACACCACCCTCGCTAACCGGTCTCCCGCGGATCCAAATCGCCTGGTATGGCTTGACCTGCTGCGTATTACAGCCTCGCTCCTGATCGTGATGTTGAACCTGAGCTCGGTTCAGCTCAGAACTCTGCCCGTAAACGCGTCGGGTTGGCGGGCAATTAATCTGTATATGGGGGCAGCGCGCGCTGCAACCCCTCTGTTCACACTGGTGAGCGGCATCCTGTTTCTTGGTTTGGGAAAGCAGCGCACGTTAAAACAGCTCCTGAGTGGTCCTGTAAAGAAAATCGGGATCATCTACGTGTTTTGGACAATTCTCTACGCTTTGTTCAGCTTGCTTTCTGAGCCTGCCGGTCCTGGAACCCTGGTCGCGCGCTTCGCGGCCCTGGTGGTTAACAGTCATTATCACCTTTGGTTTCTGCCTGTTCTGATCAGCCTATACTTGCTCTCTCCTTTTCTTCAGCTTATTGTGGACCGCGGCGGAGAACAAACCCTAAAGTACGCGCTCGTCCTGCTCGTGTTGGGTCTTCTGGGGCATACTTTGGTGTTGAGCGGTGATTTCCTCCCGATGGCAGATTGGGTCAGTTCCATCGCGGAGAAATTTCCGGTCGGAAAGGTCTTGCTCTTCGCCGGTTATTTTCTCATAAGCAATTATTTGCTCTTTTATTTCTCAACAGATCGTAAAACCCGCGCGATAATTTACCTCCTGGGTCTGTTGGGCATGCTTTCCAATTCCGCGGTGACACTGTTTGCCTCCCAAAGAGTTGGGGCGACGGATTTACGCTTTTCGGATCCGCTCACCCTGATGACCTTTTTTGTGGCTGCTTCAATCTTCACATTTTTCAGATTTCAGGTGAGTCAAGTCCACTTTTCTGAACGCGCAGGCTGCCTTATCGCGA
>Ga0228536_1001343_pt1 | contig 24489 bp, 36 predicted proteins | sample SJ1Smetagenome_FD_168611 | JGI IMG/M metagenome (GOLD analysis project Ga0228536, IMG submission 168611) | Enriched culture of PCE-dechlorinating microbial communities from Ithaca, New York, USA - SJ1.S | ecosystem: Engineered > Modeled > Simulated communities (microbial... > Unclassified...
GATGCCAGCAGGCCATAGAACGGCCTCCGGTCCGTTTGTTTCCATCCTCTCCAGAGAAGGTGTGCAAGGCCGACAAGAAGAAGAACCAGGCCCGGAATCCCCGCGGCGAAGAGGACCTCCACGTATTCGTTGTGCGCCTCGAAGAAAAAGCTCTGCGGGTACCGTTTATTCCTGTAGTAGCTCGCCGCGTCGCCTCCCGTTATCCTCTCCGCGAGGTCCTTGAAATGCTTCTTATCCTCGATCTCATCGTAGAGGCGAAGCCGGTCCGGAACCGTGAGCTGCAGGGGGGTGGACAGCAGGGGAACCATTTTGCAGAATTGTCCGAAACCCTGGCCGCGGATCGGTTTGCCGAGGGCGATGACGACGCTTTCCTTCCAGGTCTGGAGCCTGGAGTTTTTCTGCTGCTCCCAGATGAACGGATCCATGATCAGGACGTGGCTCACGAGCATCGCCGAAAGGATGCCAAGCGCAGCCAGGCCGCTGACCCTGCCCTGTTCCTTCCATATTCTGGAGAATGCGTAGACGAAACCCACAACCGCCAGGGCCAGCATCCCCACCGTCGCCCTGGCCATGACGAGGCCGATCAGGGGTATGGGGAGAAGCCAGGCCCACCGCCGGCGAAAGAACGCGGGCAGGCAGACCGCCATCAGGACGGATGTCTCCCCGACATTTGTCTGCAGGCCGACAAGGGTGAAAGCCCCCGAATAGATCGGGTTATACCAAATCGTGTGCCCTGAGATCTGGAGCAGCTGCCAGAGCACGTTCACGATCGCATAGATGCAGACGAGATTCAGCACGGTCCGCCTGCTGACGGGCGAGCGGACAACAAAGAGAAAGCCTGCCACGTAAATCAGGGCGCTGAGCGCCGCGAGAACGGGGGTCATCGGATGGACGTAAAAGATGAACGCCGTCCATGCGATGAAGATCCCGATGGGCAGGGACCTCAGGGATATCTGCAGCCCCAGGGCGGCGATGACCGCGTAGGCGATGGACATGTAACGGGCCAGTCTCGTGTGCTGGCAGGCGCCGAAACCTGCAATGCCCATGAAGAGGACGAATACGGTCAGGGCGTTCACGATGCGGTTGCGGGCGCCCCACAGGGTGAGGAAGAGGGAGGAGATTGCTCTCCTCCACTCTTTCAGTTTCGTGCAGCTGTTCGCGATGCGTTCGATCACTGTCTCTTGACTCCGATGGTCACGGTTACGTCATCGACTGACGGGTTGGTGCCCGACGTGTTCAGGATCACGCTGACCGTCCCCTCATCGGGAATGTTCGGCGTGGCTGCCATCGTGGCGTCATAGACCGTATCCGAGTTGATTATCTGCACGGGGGCCGCGAGGAGCGACGTCGTGCCCTGTTTGACGTCCACCGTCTGGCTGGCAACGTCCGATGTCCCGGACACCGACCTGGCATGGACCGAGACAGAAAGGGCCCGGTATGGCCAGGGGGGCTTGAACTTGATTGGGGTCGTCGTCGCCGTGTATGGTCCGGGCAGATGGAAGACGAACGTCTCATAACCGGACGAACCGCTGGAAGGGTTCGGCGTGTCGGCTCTCGCACCGAACGGGGTCATAAGCAGGGCCAGAAAAAGCACGGTCAACGCCAAGAAGAGTGTCAGGAGTTGCCTCGCTCTGAAAGCCCTGAATCTATCGGATCTGTGAATCATGGTATGCCTCCTTCAATCTGTGATCCCCGGGCCGGTAAGGGCCCGGGGTGATCTTTCTCAGAACCGTTAGCCGCTTACTACCGCCTTGTAGAATCCGCGGAAATCGGCTATCTCCACCTCGTACTCGTGGCGGATCTTGTACTGGAGTTTGTCCGCTATGAACATCTGGCCGGCGAGGGGGTTGTCGGCGACGAAGAACTCAGGCTCTTCCTGCCCGTTGAGGAACGCGATCTCCAGGAGCTCCGTGTCCTCTTTGGCCGCTACGAGACCCCAGTCATCGGTGTCGGTGGTCAGCTTGTTGACAACGATCCGCTCGTGATTCACACCGAAGCGGCCCGCGTGGGGATTGCCCCCAGCCACTCCCGGCCAGGGCGAGTTGAGGCCCTTCGCGATCTCGAGCTTCTCCCGGGGTACCCAGATGTGCAGGGCCTCGAGAGCGAGCTTCTTTTCGGAATCGGGTTCCGTCTGGTTGAACATGGCCGTGAGACCCGCGGTGAGGGTGAGGACTCCGGTCGCGTCGTTCGTCAGTCCCGTGGATCCGAGGTTGGCGTGGTCCTCGTGGAAGAGAGCCGCGCTGTCGCCCTTGTACGTGGCGTTGTCGATGACCTTGTTCCAGCACCGCTGGGCCTTCGTCCTTCTCGCCGCGCGGCCGAGGCGCTGCGGGATCTTCTGCAGGGCCCGGAGGTCATCGTTCAGGATGGTCTTCCGCGAGACCGTCACGATGCCGCCCTTCTGGTTGATCGCGTAGGAGACCTCCTCATCCGTAAAGTTCGTGAGCTCCGCATAGTCGAGGGTCTCGGGGTTGACGTCCGGCAGGTCGCCGTAGTACCCGACCCTGATTGATTCCAGGGTCTTGAAGTCGAGGGCCTCGCGGACATAACTGATGAGGGCCTGCTCCCCGAAATCGACCGCCCGGAAATCCTGCACGAGCCTGCGGTACATGGTGTTGCCGAGGAGGTACGAGAAGGAACTCGAGGCGTAGGCCGCGGGCAGGCGCATGAACTCCATGAACGCCTGGCCGATGCGGAGCGCGTCCCGGGAGACCACCCTGCCGCTCACCTCTTCGTCACCCGTCACCCTCACGTAAGCGGCGCGCAGTGACCTGAAGGGCACGACGTCTGAGAACCGCTCGTCGACGTTGACGCCGAGGAGTTTGTCCATGGCAGCCTGGAGCTTCTCGGGCTCCTCGCTCACGATCCTCACCTGGCCGCTGCCGGTGACGGCCCCGGACCCGGTGATCTTGTCGAGGTACTCCTTCTCCGAGGTGATCGCGGCGCGCAGCGCCTCCGTCTCGAAGACCTTTCCGTCGAACTGCGTGCTGATCCTCTCCTGGGAGATCTCCGGAAGTCCACTGCCCTTCAGTTCGTCCTTGAGCGTGAGCCTGCAGGCGAGGATCTTCACCTCGTCAGTGGCGGAAGAGCTCGGGACCGCCGCTGCCACCGCCGTCGCTACGGCGGAGGAGATCCTCTCGTCCAGGCCCGAAACGTCCAGGACCTGACCGGCGGCGAGAAGGGCGATTACCTCATCCTCCGTGACGGTGCCGTCCTTTACCTTCGCCTCGATGGTTTTGTAGGCCTCCGGCCTGTTCGCCTTCAAGGCAGCCAACAATTTTTCCAACATGTTGCCCTCCTTTTGGCCTGCCCTTGCGGCTGCGGCCATGCGTGTTATTTTGCCCCCTGCTATGGGTTCATAGACTATGTCGACGCTGTCGACCTTTACGATCTTCTCCACCGTCCTTTTGCCGTTCGCGGCGGTCACCTTGCCGAGGACGTCATGCGACAGACCGACGAGGTCCTCCTTGCCCCGCTCGAAGCTGTCAAGGATCATGTCCCTCAGCCACTTCGCGGATTTCAGGATGTTGAGATGGCCCTCGAGGCCCGTCGTGTTCTCCTTCACGTCCGATATCCAGCCGACGAGGTCCCTGACGGACTTGCCGTAGGGATTGTCCGGGGACGCGTGCTGGCCCTGCTGGAGCGCGAAGACGCGGGCGCCATTATAGAGCGGGACCGCGGCCCGCAGGACGTCATAGGGATACTCGAGGCCGGTCTGTTTGTCGGGGCCCGCCTCGATGACCTGGACGTGCCAGCGATACCCCTTTGAATCATCGCCGGCGTCTTCCTCGGCTGCGAGCAGGCGGAACGACGCCTGGATCTTGACGTAATCCACCTGCCGGCGGACCTTCGCCATATCTCCCGTGACAACGCCTCCGTTGTCATCGATGGTGTAGGGCACCTCGTACAGTGTCCCGGTGCCGTCGGAGATGATGCAGTGGTCCCGGTAGATGTCAACGATATGCCCGGGCGTGTTCGGGAATGCCTGCGTGAAGGCATCGCACAGGGACCGGCGGATCTCCTCGAAGCTCATGGCGCCTTTCAGGTTGCTGTCCGCGGCTGCCAGCAGTCGTGTGAACATGCTACTCCTCCTTCTTGTTGGGGTCTCCGCCTCCGCCGGCTCCGCCTTCAGGGGATCCGGTGTTACCTGAGTCCTTGGGGGGTTCCGCACCCTTGCCGCTTTTCGTCTTAGCCGCGGGGATATCGTACTTCTTCCCGTCCTTCGTAACGATCCGCGTGAAGCCGTCATACTCCGTCTGCGACAAAATATCTGCCAGACGCAGCGGCCGTTCCACCGGCACGTTGACGGGTTTTCTCCTCCCGTCCTCGACGACGTCCTTGCGTTTCGAGGTCCGGAACACCAGTCCCTCAAGCTGCTTTTGTTCGATCATGCTCTGCCTCCTTTTTTGTTTGTTCCCACCGTGGATGGTACGGGATATGGTCACACCCGCAGTGGATCACCTCCGCTATGGGAGCCCTTGGGTCCCTGGGATACATCATCTGCACGCCACCGATCAGGAACGGATCTTTCACAGGGACATGCTGCCCGTCGGCGATGACGTGCGTCAGCCTGGGCTCCTTCGGATGGCCCGCGTGGATCCACTGCTTCTCCAGGTCAGGCACGTACTCGGAGGCCTCGGACATCCTCGCCTGTGTCGCCGTCGAGAATATCCGGCCCATCTCCGTCTGGGTGATCGTCTCGGCCCTGAGGAGCGCATGCTTGAAGATCCCCTCGTCCATGGCCATGCCGATCGCCTGGGCGACCTGTTGCGGGGTCTGTGCCCCGAGGATCCCGAGATTGATCTCGGCCTTCATGCTGTACCAGGTGTCACCGAAGAGCTTCTGGAGGTACCCGTTCGAGTAATCCTTCAGCGCCTCGAGCGACGACGTGGAGATCCTGAACCCGGTGTACATGCCGCCGAGGGTGAGAGCGCTGTCAACCATGACAGTGCCGGCGGCCCACATGTCGTCGAGAAGTCCGGACAGGACCGTCCCGGCCTTCGCCCCGTAGGCCGTCATCTGTTCCTCGAGGGCCCGGACGAGCTCCGTGAGGTAGTAGGAGTCCCAGGAGCCGAGGGCGGCGCGGCCGAGGGCATTCACGACCTGGCCGTGCAGCTCCGTCATGACGGCGGCGATCGTCTCCCTGCCGGAGGCGATCGACCTCTTTTTTTCCTTCAGGAGCCTCTTCATCTCCGTTTTGACGATTTTCATGTCCCTGGGCTCAGCCTATATACCCTGCCATTGCGTTGAAACACCGTTGAGAAAACGTTTTCCGGGGTGACCACGGGGAAATGCCCGTATTCGGACCCCCCGCCGAAAAAAGGGCCGTTTTTGCCCTATTCATTTTCGGGCTCCTCGCCGGCAGATTTCGGCGGATTCTTCCCGACGAGATAATCCTCGTATCCTGCGGTCGCCTCCTGCTTCTCGACGGCCTCCTTCACCGCGTCGACATCGATCTCCATGCCGACGAAGGCGGTGAGCATCGCGAAGAGCTTTCTGGCCGTGTCCTTGTCGACCCATCCCTGGCGCTCCGCTATGACGAGCGCCGCCGAGACGTCCCGGACGGCCGTGGAGAATTTCGTGATATCGTCCTGGGTAAGCTCCGGCGTGATGACGGAATACAGGCCCGCCTCCTCGTCGGTGACGCGCAGGGTCTTTGCAGCGCGCCGGCGCTCTATGGAGCAGCCCATGATGTCCTCGAGGATGTACTTCACGACCCGCTGCTTCATGGTCAGCATCTTGAGGGTAGGGGTGCCCATCTCCGAGGCGGTGGCGCGGTTCACGTCACCTCCTCCTCCGTACCAGTGCTCCGGGAAGCCCTTCCTTCCCAGAATGTGGTTCCGGAACAGGCGCGCGCCTTTCTCGGCGTCCAGGGCCTTGAGGTCGGGGGTGATCGCGTTGAGCTTCACCTTTTCGTTGTGGCCAAAGACGGAACCCGACTTTTTACTGAAGGAGCCCACGTGTTTCTTGATCTCGGACTCATCGCCGTTCTGTACCTCGATGTCCCAGGTGAAGGCATTCTGGTGCGACCATTTCTCCGCATAGTCGTACAGGAACTGCTCGTAGGCGTCGAGCCAGTCAGCGGTCGACAGGAGCTCGCTGCGGCCCCGGGGTGAGTTCGTGACGTTGTTGATGGAATAGTAGAAGCATTCGCCGTCGGTGAAGGTATCGCGCAGCGCGCGCCCCTTCGGGCTCAGAACATACTCAAAGTCCTTGGGCTGGATTGTCTTCAGCCGTCTTTTCTCATTATCCTGCTTGTTGCTGACGATGACGCCCAGGATCGCTTTCACGTTCTCCGGATCCGTTATGGGATCATCGATGAGGATAGGGTCGATGTAGCCCAGGCGGAGCTTCCCGGTGTGTTCCGCCGTGAAAGCCGGCAGGCAGAGTTCACCGAAGATGAGCAGCTCGGTGACGTGCTTCGGGAAATAGAGGTCCATCCTGTTGAGCGGGTCGTACCAGAAATCATCCAGCGCCGACTTCACCTGGTCGTTCTTTGCCTCGTAGGGCAGGCCTTCCCCCAGGATGAATGCGGATGTTATGTCGATGAGCCAGCCGGCCATGGGGTTCGTCTCCCAGAGCCAGTAGGCGATCTCGATCATTCGGGCCTGGGTGGTCGGAAGGAGCTCCCTGTCGGCGTTCCCGGTAAGCCTGCGCCAGCCGTATTCGGCGTCCGTGGTCGAGGCGGCCTTCATGCGTTCAGCGACCCTGGACTCGATGACGCTCCCGAAACATATGTTGATCAGCATGTCCTTAAGTTTCATGCGGCGCGTCTCCTCGTCAGTCTGCCGTAATGGTCCCGCATTCTGCCCATAGGCAGGTGCCCAGGACGTTCCGCGTGGTAGTCATCAGTCGGGCTGTCACTCGATGCCGACACCGCTTTGATCATGCCTTTCTCAAGGAGTCTCTTGAGCATCTCCAGTGCATCCGGCCCGTCATCGTGCCCGCCCTTGCCCTTCGGGCGATAATAGATCAGCTGTTTTATCAGATCTCCCATGCCGTAGCGCTTGAACCTTATCCAGCCGTTTTTGATCCAGGGCTGGAGCGTAACGATCCTGAGATCCTTGTCGGTGTTTGGCTTGTCCCCGATGACATTGATCGTGAGCCCTCGCCGGTGTGCTTCCTTTTCAAAATTGTCCTTGAAGAATTCCTGGAACTGCACGTCCTCGATGGCGAACTGATCAAAAGGATCCCGCTGATGGTAGGCAAGGATATCGTCGGTGATCTTGTCCGGATGACGTTTTTCTATATCCGCCACGGTGAGCCAGATCACGTTGTCCTTCATCCGGCCGCCGATGATCGCCGATGGGTCCGCACGCTTGGAGCGTTTACCCATGGAGGGATCGCAGGCCCCGCCCTGGGGAATCCCGGCCAGGTCGACATCGTCGTCGTCGTAGTATTGGAACCATTCCTCAAGGAAAATGGCGTCTTCGGGGTTGATGGGCTCGTTTTGCTTCTCGGAGTAGAAATAGGCCGGACCTTCGGAGACGAACATCTTCATCAGGTAGTAGTACGGCTCTCTTTCAGGCCAAAGTACCTGGGTGCCCGACGTCATGCTTGTCTCGTGTTCGTGAAAGAAGCTGTCCGCAGCAACCTCCGCCTCATCCTTGCCGATGCTGACGTCCGCGAAGATCTGCTCCCATTTTTCCCAGAGCTTCTTTTCCTGGGACCACTTGATGACGGCCTGGAACTTCTTTCCCTTCCATCCGGGTTTCTTGAGAAGCTGCATGAGCAGACTGTCGTAATGGAGCACCGTCCCCACGACGATGTAGACCGTATCGGGCTGGCCGATTTTCATCAAGGCTTTGAAAAACCACTTCTCAAGTTTTTTCCTTTGCTCTGGGCTTTCTACCTGTTCATCGTTTTCAAGGTCGTCCCCGATGACCAGGTCCGGCCTTTTTGCCCTGTGCCTCATGCCGCGGAGTTTCTGCCCCGATCCCGCGCCCCGCATCTTTACGCCGTTCCGGGTAATAATCATCCCGGCGCGCCATACGGGACCTTTGCCGCAGAGATCCGGGAAGTCCTGGGCGAGACGTTCGTTTGTCTCGAGCTCGGCCTTGATAAATTCTATGAACTCCTCCGACTGAGACATGGTTTCCGAGACGATGAGTGGGAACAGGCGGTATTTGTACGCAGCGCACCAGATCGGCAGGATCAGCGTTGTCCAGGTCGATTTCGCGTTACCCCTGGGAGCTGCGTCGGCCTCGCGGTCTCCCTGGCCGGTCTCAACGGCTTTCTTGATCAGGCGTGGATATCTATCGCAGATGTAGCGATGGAGATCCGAGCACGCCGATTCAATATAGTGAGGAAAATACGTCCGGCCGAAGAGCTCCATGTCCCCGGCCCCCCGGGCGATGCGTTCCTGCCGGAGCTTTGGATCGTCCGGAAAGGGTTTGGCCTTCGCCAGGATTAGAGCGCGGAGCGCCTCTATCTCTTTATCGAATTGACGTGCATCAATTCTTTCCGACATATTTCTCCTTCGCGTAGGCCATGAAAGGGTCGAAATTACGTTCGATCACAGCAACCGCCGTTGTATCATTCCGGGAAAGCCACCCCACAAAGTCCTTCATGAATTCCATGAAGAGTCCGGCCTTAAAAACCTCGGCCTTCGTCCTCGCCTCCGAGCTCCACTTTTTCTGCCCGACGGCGGCCTTGCTTAGCTTTGCAATCGCGACACCGAGTTTTGGAAGCAGAAGATTGCTCTCGTCCTCATTGAGCTTCACCAGAACTTCGAACAACTTTTCCTGCACTAAGACGATAAGGGCTTCGTTCATATCCCCGCGATCGTCACCCGAAGCCTCCACTACGGCCCGGGCCTGTTCGGTAGCGATCCGGATGGCACCCAGACGCTGCTCGAATTCCGTCCCGTACCGATGGAGCGAGGACTTTGAGATCTCATAGCCCTGGTTCTTGAGCCAGTCGGACAGGGCAACATAGTCGGCGAAGCCGCCGACGACGAGCTTCTTATCCAGCTCGGCCTTCACGTCATCAGGCAGCGTGAGAACTTTCGATCTCTGTGGCATGTCTCACCAGTATTTCTTCGGGCGGGCGATACCCGGATGCACGTCGACGGTGTATTCCACAATATCCATCCCGTGACGGTTGATCTTTGCAAACCACACGGGGGAATCACGATGGGTAAGGGTTATGAGTTCTCTTTCTGCGAGATAGTCGAGCTGGTTCCGGATCTCCATCACCGTCACGTCAAGGATGACCGTTTCGATTGCGTTCTTTACGATCGTCTCAGGCGCGCCTACCGGCTGCGCGGCGTTGAGTGCCTGGAGTATGAGCCACCTCAACTCTTCTCGCCGGGCCTTCTCCATGTCCATCGTCATCCCTCCTTTCCTTTCTCGATCCTGTCATAGATCCGGTCCAGCTTGGAGCTGATAATCACTTCATGACGGATGAAATCCTCACGTCTCACGTAATTGAGCGGAAGATCCGCCTTGAGATCGAGCATCCGGCGCTCAACCTCATCGACCCTGCACTGATATGTGGCCACGATGTCCGAGCGCTCGGTGATCTTTTCCTCGAGCCTCTTTTCGGTCTTCGCCAGCATGGCCTGCATGACCTTGAACGTTATCAGGGTCCAGGTGGCGATGAGTCCGGCCAGGAAAAGAAAGAGGGGCCACTGATCCATCATTTCTGCACCTCGCCGCATTTCTGCAGGTCCCGGAAGATCTCCCGGAGGTACCCGGAACTGATGCCGTACCATCCTGGCCGCGGCCCGGACCCGCTACTGAGATCCACTATCTCCCGGGAGTCCGGAACTATCGACACGTCCCGGTGGGCGCACCCGGTCAAACCGCTCAGACAGCAGACGGCTGATAGCATCAGCATCGCTGGCAGCAATGGCCCTATCAAACGCTTCATTGTCCCTCCGAACCTTCGCTTCCTCGTTGAACAGCCCCAGCAGCCACGGCAGCAGCTCTGCGACGATCCTGAGGATCGCGGATACCATCAGCTGACCGGCGTGAGCGACTGATCGCCCGTGGCCCCCACCCCGGGGATCCTGGCGATCGCCGCATGGATGTATGCATCGGCCTGGTCCGCGGTCAGAGCGGGCACCTTGGTCACGAGCCAGGCGATGGCCTGGTTGAGCTTGTCATTGCTGCCGACCTTGAGCCCGGTCAGCTTCTCGGACGCCGCGGCCTTTTCGGCCACCATCTGGACGGCGTTCTCCGCCTGCTTCCTGGTCCACTCTTCTGTCTCGGCTTTCAATTCGAGATTGAACTTGTTCTTCAGCTTGACGAGCGCCAGGGAGACGAGGGCGCCCACCAGAGATATGACCAGGGGGATGACGGTGTCATTGAGGAGGCCTTTGACCGCGGCCCCGAGCTCGGTCTGGGTTGCCTGCTGGGCCGTCGTCTGCGCAACGGCAACCACTTCCTGGGCATTGACGGATCCCATACTCTGGCAGCAGCCGGGGAGACCGTACCCGTGAACGCTGAAGAGCACGCCCACGAAGACCATCAGAATTAGTGCCCGTTTCATAATATATTGCCTCCTTGTTTGGTTTCGATGTACTTTCCTATCGCATACGAATACCAGAGCATGAACTCGTCAACGATTGGCTTGGGGACGACCATGTCCGCGGGTATCTGGTAGGACGGATTCTTGCAGAGGTCGTACTCCGGGAGCATCTTGAGTGGATTATCCTCACCATCGAGGACCTCGGCGAGATCTTCGAGGCTTACCTGAAATGGAGTATTCTCGAACTGAGCGAGAATCAGCTTTATCCAGAATTGCACCCACTCACGGAACATTATGAACGGAATATTCTCAGGATCCTTGAGGCCTCCGTAGAGGCTTCGCAGGGGGTTTCCGTCCTCCGTGGCAGCCAGAAACAGGATCATGTCTACGGGATATGCGGGTATGTGCATAGTGCCTCCTTCAGCCGCCATCAGGCGGCCGTGCTCGGATACCGTCGGTACCCGAGGACGTCGGAATCCCGGTATACGGAAACTTTGACCTGGTCTGACTGATTGCCGCCGAGAACCTCAATGAAACCGGGCCGCGCCCAGCTCACGAAAAAACCCACATGACCGAAAGGGGCTTTGCCGCGCTTTAGAATAACGACACATCCGGGAACGGGTGATTTGAGGGGTGAGCCCCACTTGAGAAAGGACCGTGCCATCGAGTTGTTGGTGCCGTCGATGCCGGCCTGCTTCAGGACCCAGTTGACAAACGCCGAACACCAGGGAACCTCGTCCTGAACGGCCCTGAGCTGCGTGGTCTGATGGTACTCCAGGATGCGCGGGTTGTGTTGCAGCCCCGGCACTTCCCTGGTGCCGATCTCTTCCCTGGCTATCTCCAGAACGCGCCGTAGCACGGATCTATCGGTGGCCTCGCTCATATCCTACCTCCATTCGGTTCGCAAAAACGGGCGGGGCCGTGCGCCCCGCCAAATGCCGGTATTCCATCACGGCGGGCGTCCGCGGGTATCAAATCAGGGCGCAAGACACCGGGATTGGCGGTCCCGGCATCCTGCGCTGTCCAAGGGGGGTGAATCATCTTAATTGTGAGAATAAAATAGGGAGGGGAGGAGTGTCGCCTAAAGCACTTTAGAGATTACTGACAAGCCACGCGGAGGCGGGGTCGCTCCATTTCGCGGACAGGCCGCGCGGCGAGAGAAGCGAGTTGAAGAGGCGGGAAAAGTTGTCTCGTGACGGTTTGCGAGGTGGCACGGAAAGGAATGGCAGGATCAGCTCCTGCAGGTTATGCAGGTTCGAGGGGAGCGACGCAATGTTATAATAGACGCCCTGGGCGAGGACGAGACTCATATCACCGGGAGCAAGGGTGGGATCACCATAGAGGGTGCGGCGGACCAGGTGGACATGTTCCTCAATCTCTGCCGTCTCGGCGGCCGGGGCCCATTTCATCAGCAGATCGTCGACAAACCAATCTGCCGTCATGCGCACGGGGTCGGAGAGGGTCTGTAGCACAACGCTCATGTCGCAACCCGGGGCGATAAAATGATGCACACAGAACACGGGCTCACGCTCGGCGAGCCAAGCGTGCCCCAATTCATGCAGGTATTCAATTTCGCGGATGGGTCCTGCGGGACCGTCTTCCTGGTCGAAACGGATGGTGTGCATCCGGGTCGTGGGATCGGATACGATATCCAGGGGTTTATCGTGGCGGACCGTAACTACCTGCCACGTCAGCGATGATTCGACCTGACGGATGGCCTGACGGACCGATTTCGATGATTTCATACATATACCTCTATCACGGTGATACCGCGCATGTCATTAAATTCCCTCAAATAGGCCGGGCTGCTGGTGTTTGGGCCGCGCCACGATTTCCCGGATCTGGACCTCGCTGAGGCGGTATCGTCGCGCCAGTTCCTTATGATTCGTGCCGCTGAATTCCCGCCGGATCAGCGCATTGCGCTTTTCGCGCAGCATCTTATCCAGCTGCGGGAAATAATAATTGAGCCCGCCGAGATCGGCGGAAAGTCTTACGGCGTTTTCGATCCCGACGGTGCGGGCCACGGCCTGGTATGCCTCCGGCAGATCCTCCATTGTGAGATCCGCGAGAATATGCTCAACCCACTGCTCCATGGGCCTGGGAGCAAGAAGGTCGTCGTCGCTGGCTCTGGCGCCGCTATACTGTGTCATGTTTCTTGACCTCCCGTTCGAATTCGAGACAACTTTGCCGGAAGATCTCCGTGAGACTCGTCTTCTGGAGGCTGGCCGCGCGTACCAGAATCATAATCCCCCGGTGGCGCAGGGACCGCGTCACCTCGGCGATCTCCTCCGGCGCCACCGGTATGTAATACCCTTTCGAGTTGCTCCCGATGAGTTTGTGCTTGTGGTTGATGAGATGCGCAATGATCGCCCGGACCGTTGTGTAATCGATTCCCGTCCTCGACGCGATAACGGTGCCCAGGACCTCGCTGCCCTTGCCCCGGCAGTCCTTGATGCAGTCCCAGACGGCCTGCTCTTCGGGCATCAGGGGCTGCGTCTGAAAGTCGAGGGTGAGCTGCTCGGGCATGTGTATTATCCTTTGAGGGCGCGGCGGAGGCCGGAGTTTGTGGCAATGAGCCTCATTATGCGCTCTTCCAAGCTTTGGTCCGAAATCTCAAGCATGATTCTCGTTACCGGTTGGTGCTCCCTCAGGGCAAGGTGAAGCATGTGGAGGACCTGCTGCTCCGGGGTCCGCGATTCCGTCTCCGCCAGCGAGGAGATCTCGCCCCAGAGGTCCTGGGGAATAACGACGGCTGCGGGCTCGATGCCAGGCGCAGTCTTTTTGAGAGAACCTTCAACGCCCAGGAACTTGCTCAAAGGCTGGCCGTTTATTCCTATTTCCTTAACCGATTCGACTTTTCCCTGGCTGAGCTTTGACGTGTCTAATCCCTTGATCCGCGTCGCCACCAGGTGGGGCTTTTCTCCCCTGAAGGCACGATTCTTAAGATAGTCTTCCCAGGACATTCCGTATGCCTCGGGAAAGTGCCTTTTGCAGTATCCGTGAAAGAATCCGCCTTTCTGGCATCCAGGCTTCTTGCACTGTTGGTCATCCTTCCTGCTCATATGCTCCTCCTTCTTTTCAGGTCTACCCCCCCCCCGCATCCGGGGCGATCATTGCGCGAGCAGCCAGATCCCCTGAGAAACCTTTCTGGGTCCCGCACATGAGGCAGCTCTCGCCTGTCTCCGAGAACCGGTCCGGGATGATGTTTTGGCTGCCGCATTTCGGGCATCGTCTCACCACGTCACACATCCCCCCAACCCGGCGGCGAGGAGCCAGTAGAACCCTCGGCGCCAGTCCCCGTACAGCAGGTATACGATGCCGGCAGCGGCGCTGAGCACTATTATTAGCGTCGGAAACACCAGGGGAATCACATCTCGCAGCTCGGACATTCTCGCTATCCTCCGTTTCACTTTTTCGCATATGACGATGATGCCCAGGCACAGCGCGATGACAAGGCCGAGCGCGCCGCAGACGACGCACGTCAGGAACAGTACGTCATCCAGGGAAATCCTGTAGACCATCTCGATGTCACCCATGGATGCCCCCTGGGATTGGGGCTGCCGGATCCCGCAATTGCTCTCCTCCGGCTGGAGAGTTCTGGAGGATTTTCGCGTGAGCTGTGCCGCATTGTGGGTGACGGCTATTGAGATCTTTGCTGTCAAAGCGTTCGTCTCCTGTTATGTCGGTGACGACGATAGTGGAAAGTTCATCGGGCCAGACCATGCCGGCGGCGCTTCTTCTACACAGGTAGTCGTAAAACACGTCCTTATCCTCAGGCGGGATTCCATGCAGTTCTGCGCCATCCCCGGATTCATACGCCTGCCGTTGTTCTCTGCACATTGCCGCCCAGGCGTCATCGTCGATCTCTATCAGGAACCGTTTCATAACCCCCTCCTGGTGATCCTGCCGTAATTCCTCGTCAGCGCGTCCGCTTCCGCGATTAGCTCACGGGAATCCATGAACCACGTCACCATCCGGCGCATGAGTCCGGCAGGCTCTCCCTTTGCCCACAGGCCGAAGATCGGGACGCCGGAGGCCCAGGCAGCGCCTACCTCTGCCCAGGCGTCGGTACCCGAGGGGCCGAGATATATGACGAGATCAGACCCGGTGGCTCCCCGGGTGTCGTACTCGAACTTACTTGCTCCATCGTCGGAGAGGATCCACTTCTCCACGTCAAAGCGGAGGCCGTTGCGACCCTCGGCCTCCACCGCAGCGTCGACGAAGGAAATAACCTCATACCCCTTTTGCCTGAGGATGTCCGTGAGCATTTCAACGGCGTGTTGATTTCGCCATGATGAGGCTATGTAAACTTTCATCCCTTGACCTCCCTGTTCCTTCCGAACACTTTCACCTCGAGCTTGGCCAGGGCGAGCGTGCTCGGCTTCAATTCCGAGGATGTATCCGCGTATCCGATCCGGTTCAGGTGCAGCAGCTCCGCCCGGCTTACCAGCGCCAGGTTATCCAGGTCGAAATTCCTCTTGTTGCCGTCCTTGAATATGACTGCCATTCCTTTGGGTACCGGGCCGTGGACTCGTTCCCATATGACGATGTGCTTGAGCTTGTACCGGGTCGGGAAACCTGTATAGGGGTTCGTCTCGTTGATCTTCACGAGGATGTAGCCGTCCTTGGAGTCAACGCGCTCAGTTCCCACAGGCTTTCTGTTGGGTGGCACGTTGCCTTTCTTGAAGGTGGTCCGGTTCGGGCGCATGACTCCCTTGGTCCCTGCGTTCCAGGGGCGGCTTCCCTTCTCGAAGCAGCCGGTCCTGCCGGACCTGATGCGGTGGTTGCGGGTGAAGGACCGTATCTGGCCGACGGTGAAGCTGGTCCCGAACGCATCGTTAACTGCTGCCGTAAGCCGTTCCTGATCGAGTAGGCGATAGGTCCCCTCGATGAAGGCTGCCTGCTCCTGCGTGAAGATGCGGTATGTCCCCTTGAAAGCGCCCGTCGGCCGGCCGCAGGTGTGGCCGCGGTTCGACAGGGCGCACTTGACTGCGGTTTCCGTCTTATCCGTGCCGAATTTCTTGTTGAAGGCGGCCGTCAGTTCGGGTATCCGCATCTTGCGGTAGCCCTTTTTCAAGAACCGAAGCTCTTCGGGGGTGTAGTTACGCCGCATCCTGTTCCTTCCCGCCCTTGAGCATCGGAGGCAGATTGCGGATCTCTCTTTCCGACATGGCTACCTCGGCCTTCAACGCCAGATGAGCGTTGTTGATGATCTCGCGGGCGACCTTTGTCACGGCGTCGGCCCGGGATATTTCCGCCTTCAGCGCATCGCCCTTGAGGCTCTCGTCCGACAACCTCTCGATCTCACAGAATAGATGATTGTTCAAGTCTATCAGCCTGTTCTTCATGTCTTTCCCCCTTGGTATATATGGCTATGCCTCTTTGACCCACAGCGCAGCCACGCGCTGCCTCATGTATTCCACCAGGGTCCTGGCCGCCGCCGTCATGCGGGGCGTTGCCGTGTCCCCTGCGTTGAAACCGGCGTTATCGATCCGCTCGATGAGCTCATCGAAATCGGTCTTCACCTCATCCATTTCTGCCAGGAATGCGACCTCCTCCGGCGTCATGCCCTTCTTCTCGGCGGTGTTCTTTATCCGCTTGAGCTCGCGCTCAGCCTTCTTCAGGGCCTTCTTCGTCTCGGCATGTTCCTTGTCGAGCTCCGCCTTTTCCGTGGCTGCTTTCTCTTCCTGCTTGCACAAATCGTCCTGGAGGCGGTCAAAGACGAACTGGAGCTCATCCGCATCCAACGGAACGACCTCTCCGCGGACCATAATCTGGTTATTTTCGGTGGTCACTCCCAATTTTTTGTAGTCCGAATTTGTTAAGTACCTGATTTTATTAAGGTCGGTTCCTACGTAAGTTACAAATTTTGTAAGAAGGTCATCTTTCCAGTCCCCGAGTTTGCCGATTTCGTAGTCGGCGTTGCGAACGTCGACACCGGTATCCTGACACCAGCGCGCCCACTGGCCCAGAGGGGCGAGCCGCTCCTTGACCTGTCGGAGATGCATGACTCGGATGAGCTTCTCACTGCTCTCGCGCATGGACGCACCCCTGATCTTCGCCTCCATGGAGGCCTTGAAGGCGGTAAAATCCTCTCCCTCGATCTCTGATGGCGTGATTGATTGTGATCTTTCCATTTCTTCCGTCACTGTTTTCCTCCCTCGTTTTCAGAATGCCCCGTGTATCAATCGATTAATGCAGGCCAGCAATTCTTCGGGATCCCGGAGCTCAAAGTTCTCGACTCCACATTCACATTCTCCGTCACCCCACACGAGCCGCTGGGCACAGTGGGCGGTGTGCCCGTTTACGATATGGCGTCCTATCGCACGTTCATCCGCCTCGTTCTGCTCCCTGCAGCATCCGCACAGACCGTCGGTACCGCAGGACGGTCTATAGAGTTCGGGCACCATCGCGGACTCAGCGCTGTTGTCTTTGGTCGGGCAGAGTTTCTTGAACATGTTCAATAACTCCGCAGGATCACGTCTCTTCCGGCTTTTCGACTTCATCTGAGACCTCCGTATTATCCTTTTTCAGCCTGTAGAACACCATGTCACCGGTCTGGCGGTCCTGCTGCGCGTAATCAAAGGAAGGGATTCCGACGAGTTGATGCAGGGGGAAACTGTCCACGAGAACGTTGTAGGCCCAGCACTTGAACCTCCGACCCTTGAACCTCTCGAAATTCGTGCGGTGCACCTCTATGGAGCCACTCCCCGTCTTTTCAGCCTCCATCCTGGCAACAAACCGCCGGGCGAGACGGATCTCCTTAGCAGCGATGAGCGGCAAGAGGACAAGGAACAGCGGCAAGACCGCCAGCGCCGTGATCCGGACCACAAGGAACCATATGGGCTCGACGAGATCCAGGAGAGCGTGGAGGATACCAGCCATGTCAACATCCCGGGGAAGACGGAACCTTATCAACTCCCATACGGACATCCTGGCCATGTTCGCTTTGCAGTCCGCGATCCGGTTACCGTCCATGATATAGTCCTTTTTCATTCTCGTCCTGGCCTCCTCAGCGCCGGCATTACCGGCGGACCATTTTCCTGATGTCAGGAAAATGGTTTCGGCCTCATGTGGCGGCGTTAGGCAGGCTTCAGGTACTTCTCGATCTGTGGTTCTATCCAGTCGATATACGCATAGAGGGCGTCGAGCTTTTCCTTTTCTGTGGGAGCTAACCGTATACCGGGCACCAGCCAGGTCTTGTTGTCATACGCGAGCGTGGCGGTGGCATGGATAAGTTTTCGTAAGGGTTTCTCCGGTCCCGAAGTTATGGGGAGGGCTCCTTTCGGGACCTTCTTCCCCACGTGTATCTGTCCGCTTGCATAGCAGTATGCTGTCTTTGTCATGCCGCCTCCTCTTCCGCCTGGGCCTTCTTCTCTCCTTCCTTGAGGAGCTTTTTGACCTGCTTTTCTATTTCTGAATCGGTCGGTTCGGCGATCACGACATCGCCTGTAGCCTCCACGGTGATGCCGAGCTTCATGAGTTCCGCCACGTCAAGCTGTTTCAGTGCAGACTCGACGGGTTTCTCGACAGTCTTGATGAGCAGGTCGACCTGGTCTGCGTGGCGCTTCTTGATGAGCTTCACGACCTGGACATCGTCTTCCCAATCGAGCTTCCCCTTGCCCTTGCGGAACCCGCACCGAACGCCATGCATGATAATCGAGCGGGGTTTTACGAAGATCTCCGGGCTGTCCTCGATGGCACCTTTCAGCGCCTCTTCCTTCTCCTTTGCGATATTGACCTGGGATTTTATCCCGGGAAGATACTGCCGAAGCAGGGCTTCCTGCTTGTCCTTCAGATCCTGTAACGTGTCGCTTAGACGCTGTCTCGCGTCGCTGAAGGTCTTTGCCATCGTGTCAATCTCTCCGAGTGTTGCCATACGTCCTCCTTAGTCGTTACTTTGTTCCACGATCTTCCAGATCCTGTCCCCGTCCACGCGGACCACAACATGAGGCTTGTTGCCGAAGAGCTTTTCGGCCACCGCCTCTGCGGCGTCCTTCGCGCATGAGGTACGGGATGCCGTCTTGCCATAACACCTGGCTATATAGGCGCCAGCAGCGTAACGGACTGTTATTGCTATCGGGTCGTTTGTTGCCATGGGGCCCTCCTCAATTCACGTCTTTCGGCACGATCGGGAGCGTTCCCTCGGGATCCTCGTGCCGCTTCTCGTACTGGTGGTTATCGATGTCTATCCGGTCCGTCTCGTACCGGTCGATAACCCTCCCCGAGTCATCCATGATCCGGATGACCGCCGCGTCCTTCCAGATCTCCAGAGTTGCCTTCACGGTTTTACCTCCGCCTGTGCCGTGTACGCCGCCTCATCACCCAGAAAACGGATCCCTGTAATGGTGTAGCCCCTGGGTGAGAACCGAAAGCCGATATCAGCGATGTAGAATGGCCGTATCTCCCTCATTCCCGCCCGGATCCGCGAGGAGATGTGGTTGCTGGCGGCTTCGTAGCCGGTCTCAAAGCCTTGTTGAAAGAATCGATCCTTTGCGGCCGTCCAGCCGCCGATAAATACGAGCACCAGGAGAACGGCCCTGTAGACGCGTCTCGTCACTTTTCTGCCCTTCCTTGACATGGTGTCACCCCCTCTATAGGTTGCACGGACAGCCGGCGCATCGCTCGGGATGCCTGGCTGACCTCGTGATGCAGACCGACAGGTCAATCCTGTCTCCCCAGGCGCGACACGGGATGTCCTTGTTCGCGTAACGCCCGGATCCGGATATCGGAGCCGTGCGCACCCCGGCCTCAAAGGAACTCTTCTCCCGGGGTGCACGCCGGCTTGTTTTATGGTTGTCTTTCATCCATCTTCTCCATTCCCGTTATTACGGCGCGGGCGCCCCACACGGTGAGGAACTGCACGTGGTGGATCCCGCATTCCCGCTTGATGTAATTAATGAGGTGTGTGTCCGACCATGTGAGCCGGCGCTGCAGCCAGCGGATCTTGCGCCACTGTCCGTCTGCACAGGCGCCGTGCCGGACGTCCAGGTCGGGTACCGTGTCGGATGCGTTTGCCGGGCCGTGAAAGAGGAGGTCCATGATCTTGATGAACTCCACTCTCGTGAGATCGTGAAGCCGGCTCTTGCCGGGATAGTGGCCCTCGATAATGGCGTGGACCCCGTCCTTTCCGACACCGGCCTTTCGGGCGATCGCCCAGAAACGCCTCAACTCCCTGGCGTGGGCCCACGGCCCCGAGGCCTCCGGGCTGTTTGGCTGAGATCTTCCGCGGGAGTTCAGAACCCGTTCTTCATTCGTCACGGCGCACTCCCTTCTTCCTGTCGCACGTCGGGCAGGCCCTGGCGAGGCTCACCCGGATGCTGTTCGCCGCCGAAAACGGCCTGTTCTGCTCTTCGATGCACCGGTGCAGCGGGATATCGCCAAGCACGGGGCACGAGATCTGCTCGTCCGAAAACGCCCGTTCCACGGCGACCAGAACCTTCTCTGTTTTCCCCTTGTAGGTGCCCCGGAGGACGTGGCAGACGGCGCTCTTCGAGTAGCCGATCCGCCCCGCTACCTCCTGGAGCCCGATCTTATCAACCATCTGTTGTAGGAGTTCAGTTTCCATGTTTGTTCATCACCCCTACTTGCCAGGAATCCTTATCCCATCTCATGAGGATAAACTCGTCGTGGCCCAGGACCTTTTTGGCGACGGCATGAGCGGCGGATTCTCGGCTTGCCGTGCAGCTCGCCGTCTTACCTCTCCACCGCGCTATGTGGGTCCCGCAACTGTCCCGCACGGTAATGACATTGTCTGGCCTATTCTTCATGAGAAGCCTCCTGCGGTGCGACTGGCCAGACCACCTTTCGCACGTTGGGATCCCACACCTGGCGGACGCGCTGGATGACCGGGGCCTTGGGGCCCGTGTTCTTCACTATCCTGTAGGTTGCCCGGGAGATCTCTTTTCCCTCGACCTTCCGCACGTATCCCGCGTACTCCAGATACTTGAGATACTGGGCCGCTGCTGACCTGGCCACGGGATGCCGGGTTGTCGAGGACAGGGCATGGAGGTCGGACAGGTTGAAGACCTTGCGGTTGCGGATCGTGTTCCACATCCGTTGTGTCCCCGGATGTGCGTCCGTCACCGTTCCGTCCGGGAGGATCCTCGGCGGGTCCAGGCTGTCTTTGAGGAGCCGGTAGGTGCGCCGGCGGCCGGCGGCGCCGGGGAAGGTCTTTCCGTCCGGGACCTTCGTGACGGGGTCCGCCTCGAGGATCTCCGCCTTGACGAGTCGGGCCAGGTACCGCGAGATCGAGTTGTATGCGAGGTCACAATCCTCCGTGAGATCGGGGATCGTGAACTCCCTGCGCGTGCGGATCGACTTCCAGAGGGCGTCCCTCGTCTCGCGCTCGTCTTTGAGGTGCTCGGGCCTGCCGGTCTTCACTTGAATTTCCTCTCCGTCGTCATTCCCGTCCAGAATCCCTTTTTGAGGCTGGTCCAAACCCCGAGGTCTACAACTTTTTTCCCAACGGACAGGGACGTCTCCTCGATGAGGGCGAGGTTCACACAGATGCGCCTGATGGATCCGGCGGCCGCCTCCGCGAGGGACGCCAGGAGATCGTCCTCCAGCTGTACCTGGGGGCAATAAAACTCGGCGAGGATCCGCGCGTCTTCCATGTCGGCGGGCTCCGCGGCTATGAAGTCGAGGATCCTTCCGTGGAAGCGCTCCCACTGCTGCAGCTTCCGAGGGAGGTTCTCTTCACCGATCAATAAGACGGGAGCGTGGGATCCTTCGTAGATGTCCCGAATCACCTCCACTGCTCCCTGGTTCACGATGTGGTCCATCTCGTCAACGATGAGCGGCCTGCCGGAGAGTGCCAGGCGCTCGGAGACCTGCTCGGTGATCTCATACATGGTATGGCCCGGGGCTATGCCGAGTTCCCGGGCAACGTTGACAAGGATCGCCTTGCGTGTCCACGTCGATTTCGCTTCGATGTAGACGGCGTTGTACTCGTTCGTCGCGTAACACGCCCCGAATGTCTTCCCGAAGCCGCTCGGACCGTGGATTTCCACAATGCCGGGCAGGTGCTGCTGCCTGCCGATCGCCCGCTCGAGCGCCAGCGTGCACAAGGACACGTTTTTCAGAGGTGCGATCGTCTTATGGTTGCCGTTGTTCATGTGTTACCTCCCTTGGATGTATGTCATAAGGGGTCAGGTCCGCGTGATCTCAAGGACCTGGCCGGCTGTTTCCTTATCCGGCGCAGTCGATCGCCTCTTAATGTACAGCTCGGGGAAGCGCTCGTGAAAATGCCGCTGATTGCGGTACCCGTCGGTACCGGGATAGCTCCCGCGGAAGGACTCTTCCTCGGGGGAGAGCTCGATGCCCGAGGAAGCTTTCTCTTCGATCTCGAGATATGCCACGTACCGGCCCTTCTCATCGGAAGGGATCTGGAAGGTCGATGCCGCCGCGGCCTCGGCCGCACGCCTTTGTTTGAGGTCCTCGCGGAGCCTGTTCCCCTCGCGGGCCGTCTCGCGGTCATGGAGCATCGTGTTGTCCTTCCGGATCTCGTAGACCTTGCGTTCCTTCTCCGCCTCGTGCGCCGCGGCGGAGGCCGGGAGGATCCTGGCGAGCTGGGCCGTCGCGCGGACAGGGGCCGCGTCCTCGAGGATGATGCCGAAGGCTTCCTTTACCCGGTTTGCCTGTTCCCCGACCCATCTCATAAGCTCGGCCTGCCGGGTCCGCTTTGCGGCGATGCCGGCGCGGTCGTATGGGGATTGTACGTGCCACGGCTGTCCCAGGTCGATGAACTGACCGTCAGGTGTCGTGAGGACCGCAGGTTCGTCCCGATCGTACGGATTGAAGGATACGCAGACTTTCTCCCTGAGGCCGGCAAGGGCAGGGGAATAGTATCCCCGCTCGTCATCGTGCCGGACCCTGACCTTTACGACGCTCTGGCGCGGAATGCGTTCGACCCGGGGCATACATATATAATTGAGTGTCGGATCGTCGAGGACAGGGCGATGCTGGGCCGTCAACCCTCTGGCGAAGAATTCTCCGGGGACGATGACTCCGCCCTCCTGGAGCTTCTTTTGTTTCCGGTTGTGCTCTTCCACCACCGAAAAGACCGTGTGGACGAACTCCTCGATGCCCATGAGGCCGTGGGCCTCGGCGGGCGTGACAGGCCGGGACAACTCGAAGGCTATTTTCCGGTCACGTTTGAGCATTGTCTGGATCTGCTTGTTCACCCAGGCGTCATTGTTCCGCTTGCGGAAGCCTCCGACGAAGCGGGCGTCCATCATGGTGTCAAGGATGTTCATGATGTTCTCGATCGGCTTCATCCAGGGCTTACCCGGCTGGGCCTTGCGGTGTTCCACGTCGTCACAGGACATGTCGGCGAATCTCTCGGCCATTGACTGGAAGTCTCCCGTCTGAGCGTGCCCGGAGAGGCTGGAAAGGATGTTGCTGATGTGCTTCGCACCCTCGGGCTTGCCCCAGTCCGTGAATATCTCGTCGGGGATGCCGTACCGCATGGCCTCGCGCAGCGCGTTGCCTACCGTGTAGCTGTTGTAGTGTCCCATCTCAATCCAGACGCCGGTGATCGTGCGGCTGCTGCAGTCCATCCAGAAGTATCCATTGGGGATGATCACCCGGGAGAGTTCCCGATCATATACCTCGTAGTCGAAGATCTTCTGATCGCCGCATAAAACGCTTTGTACGGGCACGGCGGTCCATTCACGGACGATCTTAGGGACACAGGCAAGCTCGAAGCCTGTCGCACCCCGATATATTCGCGTCCATATCATCTCTGGAACCTTTTTAATGATGCGGGTAAAGCTGGAGTAGTCCCCGAGGACCCATTGCTTCTGTCCGGCGAGGGATGACATCTCGTTGTACGCCGCCTTTATGCCGGCGCGCATGTTCCTGGCATAGACCGACAGGCCGTAGGCGAGGGCCTCGGGGGTGAAGGTGTGTGAGTGCGGGACGTCGATTTTCTCGGCGGCAAGGGTAATGCGGGGTTTCGATTTTACGCGGAGCCTGTCGACATCCGAGATCCACCGGCGTATCTGCTGTTTTGACTTCCCGTAACGGACAGCGAGCTGCCCGAGAACCGTCTCCCGGCCCTTATATGCAGGACAGGCCTCGTATGCCTTCACACAGGCGATCTTCGCCTGAATAACAGGGTTCTGGAGTTCAGCGGGTGTGAGGGATATCCGGCGCGATGAGAGGTATGCGTCGAGGGCGGGATCCGCGAAGGGAAGCGAGGCCTCCTCGGCGAGGAGGTGGGCCCGGGTTTCTTCAGGAAGGGAGGAGAGGTGATATTCGCGCCCGCCGCCTTTGCCCTGCCGCGGACGGGATTCCCACAACTCCACCCTTTTCAGGACGCCTTGAATAGTTCCGGGCATCCCGGGAAGGGAGACGAGCTCCTTCGCTGAGTACCACTCCTTCATGATTCATTTCTCCCGGATGGTGTGATATAGTCGTTCATACTCGGAAAAGCCATATCTTCAATCAATTCTGCTTCAGGAGGCATGATATGAACTCCATTGTGATCGCCGGGGTCTTTACTCTCATCGGTGCCGCCATCGCGGCCGGTGCCATGTGGTTTGTCCAGATGGATCTGCGTAAGGAGAAGTTCAAAGAAATCATCTACAAAGAGAAACTTGCCGTCTATCAGCAGCTCTCCGAATGGACCGGTATGATGGAGATGAACATCGTCCGGACCCTCTGGGGAAGCGATGATTCTCCCTTTGAGCCCCTGGACGCGGACATAAAGAAGAAAGAACTGGTACAGAAGAACGCGCAGTTTTCGGACCTGCTTGGCAGCAGCCTGGTCATCTCCGCATCTGTGAAGGAAAAGATGATGAATGTCCAACTGACGTACATTAAACTGGCCTCTGAAATAGCGGAATACCTCTCCGGCAAGGGGTTGCCAGCTGCGGGTATAGATGGGATCATCCCTTTCAAAAAGAACTGCCTGGACGCCGTCAACAGGATGAGAAAGGAGCTTCACATAGAGGCGATAGATGATTCGATTCTTGGCACGTTTAAAAAGCTGTTGGAGCCGAGGAAGGATAACTA
>Ga0228536_1001346_pt1 | contig 24327 bp, 19 predicted proteins | sample SJ1Smetagenome_FD_168611 | JGI IMG/M metagenome (GOLD analysis project Ga0228536, IMG submission 168611) | Enriched culture of PCE-dechlorinating microbial communities from Ithaca, New York, USA - SJ1.S | ecosystem: Engineered > Modeled > Simulated communities (microbial... > Unclassified...
CACACTACATAGTCCAGAGGGCCGCGGATCCGTATTCATCCTGGTCCGAAGTGGCGATAGTTCAAAGCAAAGAATTTATCGACAAAAGCGCTGCAGCCGGGACGTACTACAAGTATCGCGTCAAGGCCGTGGACATCTATGGGAATGAAGCCGCTGCCTGGACAACGACCACGACCGGTGTAACCTGTACAAGTATCTCGAGTGAGTTATCCGACCTAGAAGGCGAACTCTCGACGCTCGATGGAGAGCTGTCGGGATTGGCGGGTGAATTGTCCACACTGGAAAGCGAGCTCGAAAACCTTCAATTCGCCGATATAGGTGGCACAATCACAGAGGTCCAGATAGGAGATGATACGGTATCGGCTCCAAAACTGAAGTCAAACTCAGTCGAAAGCGCGAAAATCAAAGCCGGGGCCGTAACGGCTGAGAAGATTTACGCTCTCGCAGTAACGACAGAAAAACTCAACGCCCTCGCTGTAACGGCCGAGAAGATAGCGGCCGGAGCCGTGACTACCGAGAAGCTATATGCGGCAGCCGTGACGGCGATAAAAATAGCGGCGGACGCTATAGAGGCCAATCATATCAAAGCTGGATCGGTAACCGCAAATAAACTCGAAGCGCTTCTCAAAATAGCTTCCGGGAAAGCGATTCAAGCCGGTCCAGACGACGATAATTACACTATGCTCCCTACTGGCTTCGAGAGAACGAAGCAATTTGCCTCAAAGGTGTACTCGGTAGAAGCCAGAGTAAAGGTGTATTTCGCATATTCCGGTGAAGAACTCACGCCGTCGCTTTCGTTCTCCACAGACGGAGGCTCTTCCTGGTCCAGTTGGTATGGCGGTGTTACCCTTCACGAAGACGGAACCACCACCGGGCAATGGCAATGGTTTGCCCTCAATTCCGCAATGGTCCCAAAATTCGCGACTGATGTCGTGGGTGCGTCCCTTACAAATTTCAAAGTGAAAGTAAGACTCGCCACAAACTCCGGATACGTTAGGGTTTCCACAATAGACGTAATAGTCAACGGCGGATCCGCGGGGATACTCGATACTCAATCGGAATGGAACGACGCAAAAGACGCATCGAGCGATAACGTAAGCACTTTCGACGACAGTGGAGAAGGCTACATAAGAGGCACGAATACGGCTTTGAGTTACACCTATATTCAAACCTCGGCCTCGGGTTTCGCGATTACTCAGGCGGCGCAAAACCTCTCGAAGATTGTACCAACTATTCTAAACGCCGGAGAGGTTGCGTTCGACGGCATAGAAACATCGAAAATAGTCACCTTCGGGCTTGAGCTCGAGCCGTCAGGGTATGAAGTTATGTTGATTCCTCTCCAATATGAACTCAGTAAAACGTCCTGGACACCAGACACACACATTTATAAATTGCATCTGGAGTGTCGAAAGTCTCAAGAAAGTCCTTACGGCTGGTTCAGGCTGGATTTCTTTATGGAAGAGTATTCTTCAGACCCGAATGTGTATCACAGTGATTCCCCGTGGCTCACGAGTTCCTACCAGGACCTTTTCACAGGAGGCGCGACCATGACTCAAGTTGACCTCGACCTTTACGACTGGGGTGCTTTGAACATCTTCAAGCAAAAGGTCTGGCATGAATACGCATCGGCCGGCTCGAGAACGGTCCAGGCTAAAGTGTTTGGAGGCGTGACTACCATCTCCTGGGGAGACGGAACCACCACCGACATCGAAACCTTCGGAGGAGTCCGTCTCAAGAATATCTCCGAGATTCGCTCGTCGGTGGCAAAGAAACCGATAGCCGGCAAAGTAAACTGGATTCTCTTCCAGACATAGGAATATTTAGATTGAGAGGCCCTCCGGGGCCTCTTTCTATTGGAGGGATAGGAATGATTGAAAATCTATACCAGAACCCGATTTTCACCATAGCCCTCACCATCTTGGCGCTCGTGGCGATAGCCAATTCGGGTTTGCAAATCTATATGTTAAATGGGCCTCCTATTGTAATCGAAAAAGACCTGGCCGGAACACAAACAGCCTACGGGAGCGGGGCAGCCGCTTATGCGTGCGGGCCTTTTATTTACATGAACCCCACGGACGAAAATACGAAGTATCGAATCCTCCGCCATGAGTACCAGCACTATATGCAAGCGGCGGTTTTGTCACCAATCGGAATGGCGGCGGGCTACTACTGGGAACAGTTTGTGATAGGAAAACCCTACCATGAGAATTGGTTTGAACTCGACGCATTTCGCGCCGAAAGCGACCTAATCACCTTCAAGGTGTTCGACTGGAACTCAAAGCAAATCCTGGAAATTAAACCTAGATGACAAAGGACGATGACAATGCTTGAAGGACATGACCCGTGCCGTTTTCTCCAGGACCGGGATAAATTCAAAAAAGAAATCCTGAACGAAGTAACAAAAGCTAATGAGGAACAGGACGAGAAAATCGGAAGGCGAATCGACAAAGTAGAAGAGAATATCAAAGACTTCATGCAAAACGGCTTCTACAAGAAACTCCTGAACGACACCATGACGATGAACCAGGAGTTAATAAAAGGAGCCATGCAGAATTCGTTTGGAATCAAGACGAAGAGGATAGACCTCTGGAAGGCTATCGGCCTGGCTCTTCTGGGAGCATTCGGTTTGAAGCTCTTTGATTTTCTCTCGAGCCTATTAGGAAGGTGAAACCTTGATAACCCTGGAAGACATAAAGAATTGGTCGAAAGAAGCGTCTCCGGACTACGTGGATCCGGAACTGCTATTCATAATAGCCCAGACAGAGAGTTCTTTGAACCCGAAGGCAGTATCGCGGGCGGGTGCCGAAGGCCTCTTTCAGTTCATGCCCATTACTCAGCAGGACCTTGCGGACCGTTTCGAGTTTCCCTTCAATCCGTTTTGCCCTGCATGCTCGACCGTTGCGGCCGTAAAGTATCTTTCGTGGCTCACGAAAGAATTCGCCGGCCGGCTAGACGCTGTTTTAATGGCCTGGAATTGGGGATACGGGAACACCCAGAGATATATCGCCGGTGTTTTGACCTCAATGCCGGCCGAAACCAGAGACTTCGTGAAGAAGGTCCTGGATAGATACAAGGAGGAATAAGAATGTATTGGCAGGGAATAGCTGCAGGAATAGTTTTCGCAGTCGGAGTTTTCTTCATCGTTTACTACTATCTGAAGAACGTGAAGGAAAACGGGAAAACCGTTGAGACTGCAATAACAATTGGAAAAGGCGTCACTGAAATTGCCGGGGCTGTGTTGAAAATCTTCGACAAGGACCCGGAGACCAAATCGCCTGTTGAACAGATTTACGAATACGGTTCACTGGCGGTGGCAAACGTTGAGCAGAGCTTTAAAAGGCTCAAGGCCGAGCTCCTGGCAAACGGGGGAGATATCAAGGCTCTCAATCAGACCATGAAGGCCGAGGCCTTGGCGTTCGTGGAGAAGTTGGCCAAAGCGGATAATAGAGAATTGACCAGTGACGAAAGGGGAATCATAGGAGGCATCATAGAGGCCTCCCTGTACTTTCTGCCTAAACCCCCAGTCTCTACTCCTTCTGACGGAGAAGGGACGGGTACAGAGGATACTCCAGGCGTCGGGAATTGATTCGCCTCTCAACACAGTATCGGGATTGACCCTTGACCTTGAAAGCCTAAATTTGACCCCAGAAACGGTCTATATGCTCAGAATACTCGAGGTGGGTAGTATTTCCCTAAACGTTGGAGGAAATCGCAGTATAGGGGCAATTACGGGCGCATGGAAAACGAAATGGCCCCTCTCCATCCATGCGGGGATATCCAAACCCTGGGAGAAACTTCTAAGTGTTGATGTTCCAGGCCTGTTTGTGGGGATTGAACTTCGTTTCTAAAAAAAAGAGGCCCTCCGGGGCCTTTTCGCTTCATTCTGACGAATTGTACTAACATTACTGGTGGCGGCGGTCAGAATCGAACTGACGACTCTGCGGGTATGAACCGCATGCTCTAGCCAGCTGAGCTACACCGCCTGAAAATGGTAGCGGGGACAGGATTTGAACCTGTGACCTTTGGGTTATGAGCCCAACGAGCTGCCAGACTGCTCCACCCCGCACCGTATGTCAAAATCTCTTGTATATGAATGACCTGCTTTTCTGCTTGCATGGTGCCGGGGATGGGAATCGAACCCACACGGAGCCCTCGCCCCAACGGATTTTAAGTCCGTTGCGTCTGCCAGTTTCGCCACCCCGGCAACCGTAAACTATGATAACATCACCCCTAGACCTTGTCAAGCAATCTAGAGCTCCACAGTTTGAAGGTTTGCCGGTATCTCTATCTGGAATTCATACTGGAGTTCTTCCGCGAGGTTTTCGAGCGCGGCCTCATCACCGTGTACGTAGATTAATTTCTCAGGTTCGAGTCTTCTCGGTAATTCTAGAAGCTCCTGGTAATCGGCATGACCGGAGAAGTTGAATATATCTATGTTTTTGCATTTCATATCTATGGTTTCCTCTCCAAGGGTTATCTGTTTCTCGCCGCCCTTGTGAGCCTGCAGCACTCTGTAGCCGTCGGATTCAGGGCTCTGGTAACCCATGAAGAAGATACCGTCGCGCTCGCTCTGGAGCATTTCTCTGGCGAATATGTAGGACAGGGTCTCTTCCACTAACATCCCGGCCGAGAAGACGAAGATCGCCGGTTCGTTCGAGAAGAGGAGTCTTTCTATGTTCTTCGGCGCCACGGTGACCATTTTCTGGAAGTTTTGCATGAACCATTTCCTGTCTTTGTCGCTGATTCTTTCGTAGTTGCTCATGTACAGGTTGCTGATCGAGGCCACCATTCCGTTGGTGTAGATCGGCACGGTCGGGATCTTTCCTCTTTCCATGAGCCCCATGAGCATGTAGATCGTTTCCTGGCCCCTGCCCAGCGCGAAGACGGGAAGAAGAACCCGACCTTTGTTTTCGAGTACCCTCTTAACTGACTTGCTCAGTCTCTCGATTTCGCTGAAACGTGTGATTAGCTGGTTTTCCTTCGAGCCATAGGTACCTTCCGATATTAGAGTTTCGACCTTAAGCGGCGGCTGGGCCGGCGGTATAGTCAGCTGCTGTGAGAGGGAAAAGTCGCCCGAGTACAGTATCCTGTGCCCGTTGTGTTCGAGGTATATCGAAGCGGCTCCCATGACGTGACCGGCCGGGTAGAGCGCTACTTCTATGGTGTCGTCAATCGTGTATCTCTGGAAATACTCCATGGGGTAGATGCGGCGTTTGAGTTCGTTGACCTCCCCGTGGTTGTAGAGAACGGGCTGCTCGCCGTCTTTCTCGTTTTTCTTTTTCATCACTTCTACGGAGTTCTGAAGAATCCTCAGGGCCAGCCCCTTGTTCTCCTGGGCCATAAGGACGGGAGCTTTGGGCCATATGGTAGAGATATACGGCAATGAAGAGATATGATCGTAGTGGGAATGAGAGATGATTATAACATCGATATCGTCTATCGTGTCGAGTTCGGGCAGCGAGTCGTAGCCTTCTTTCACAGGGTGCCTCCCCGCGTCGATAAGTATCTTCTTCCCGTTAAGGCTCAAGAGGTAAGAGTTTGCCCCTATCTCCCTGCCGCCACCCAGCGGTGTAAATGTCATTGCAAATTTCCTCCTTTTTTGTCAAGTCAATTCTAACAAAGAAGAGGGGAATTAACTTGAAGACAATTTGATAAAATAGCTTTGTTCCGAAAAAAGAAGGTGATTATATGGATCAGGATTGGACCGTCGTACTGGATTTTGCTTACCTGTCTATCCTGCTGGGAGTTGCTTCTGTCCTCAAAAGGATTCTCACGCCTCTGAGCAAGATTCTTATTCCGAATTCGGTTATAGCGGGCTTTCTGGGAATTCTCCTGGGACCGGAGGTTCTGAAACTGATACCTTTTTCTTACGACCGTCTTGGAAATCTCGTTTATCACCTGATGGCCGTCGGTTTCATCGCCATCGCGCTGAAGAAGACCAGGCGTTCGACGGCAAAGTCGTCCGTCAACACCGGCTTTTTGATAAGCATATCCTATGCCCTTCAGGGGTTCGTTGGATTCATAATCGGCATAGCGCTGGTGGGGCTCTTCTTCAAGGATCTCTTCCCGCCTTTTGGTCTGTTGCTGGCTCTCGGTTTCGCTCAGGGTCCCGGACAGGCTTATTCTCTCGGCAGTCAGTGGGAGGCTCTCGGATTCACCGGCGGCGGTGCGGTCGGGTTGAGCGTGGCCACCCTCGGTTTTCTCTGGTCGGCCTTCGGCGGTATCGTGATGCTCAACACGATGGTTTACAGAAAGAAACAGATAGGGATCCAGATAGAAAGACCTACCGTGAGGAAAAGGATCGAAGCGACGATAAGGGACTTCGAGTTCTCCGATATCGACGGCTTCACGATCCAGATTCTGGCGGTTGGCATCGTCTATCTGGCCACGTACCTTTTCCTGAAGTGGTTCACCGGCCTGATAGGAGGACTGGGTACTTTCGGGGAGACTTTCGCCCAGGTGTTGTGGGGCTTCCATTTCGTCATCGGGGTTCTATTTGCAATGGCCTTCAGGGCGATATACGAAAAATTCCGGAAGTCCGGGAAGTATGAAACCGAGTATATGAACGATTTTCTGCTTCAGAGAATCGGCGGCGGTGTCTTCGATTTCATGGTTGCGGCCTCGATCGCCGGAATCTCCTTCTCGGTCATTCAACACTACATCTGGCCGGTAATAATTCTCACCACCATCGGTGGTCTCTTCATCGCCGGCTACTCCATCTGGTTCGGCAAGAGGATATACGAGAAGGCTCCCCTGGAACACATAGTGACCTTTTTCGGAATGCACACCGGAACTCTATCGACCGGGATGGCTCTTCTGAGAGAGGTCGATCCCACGTTCGAAACGGGTACGGCCGAGGATATGGTTTTCGGGAGCGGATTGGCGCTTTTCCTCGGGATCCCGATGCTCATACTTTTGAACATTCCGATACTCGGTTACAGAGAAGGCAAACCAATATACTATCTGTACTTCCTGCTGGGTCTGGCAGCGTATATATTGGTGCTGTACTTCTTCTGGTTCAGGAAGGCCAGAATAAGAAAACGGGAAAAAGCTAATTGATGTTTCAAAACATTAACTGAAAGGGTGATTCGATGAGAAGGTTAGTAATTGTAGTTTTGTTCGCGCTTCTTGCGATCGCGGTCGTCGCGAGCGATTTAAGGCTGTTTTACGGCAACCCGCATTCACATACATCTTATTCCGACGGCACGGGTACGCCCGAAGAGGCCTACGAATACGGCTCAAAAGTTCCCGGACTCGACTTTCTGGCAGTTACCGATCACGGTTATTACTTCGTTCAGACTCTTCCCGACGGAAGGGACAAGCTGACCGCCACGACCGAAGCGGCGCAGAAAGCTACTACGGGGTCTTTTCTAGCCTTTGCCGGTTTCGAATGGACGGCGACCGGAACGGGCCATATAAACGTTTACGGAACTCAAGACTGGACCGACAGAGTCCAATCGGACCTGTGGCAGCTGTACGACTGGATTATCGAAAGGAAGGCCGTGGGACAGTTCAATCACCCTATCACGATGTTTGGAGATAATTTCAAGCAGTTCCATTACGTTCCTCAGGCCGATCTTTATGTGAATCTGATAGAGGTCGGAAACGGTAACTGGTGGCAAAACGAGACGATCTCGCAAGAGATGTTCCAGGCTTACCGGCTGGCCCTGCTAAAAGGCTGGCATCTCGGCGCCACTCTCGGACAGGATAACCATAAGCCCAACTGGGGCGGCGCGAACGATTCAAGAGCCGTCGTTTACGCTTCCGGTCTTACCCAAGAGGAGATCCTCAAAGCCTTCAGCGAGCGCAGAGTATACGCCAGCGAGGACAGAGATATCCTTCTCTCCTTCTCGGCTGACAGCGGCTTCATGGGCGATATCCTTCACGATCTGGAGGAGATCAACCTCAAAGTCTCGATAAAAGATGAAACCGGGGACGATCTGGAATTTGTCGAGATCTACTCGCGAACGGGTCTTCTCGCTCATTTCGACGTGAACGATTCGCTCTTCGAGATGGAGCTCCGGCTGGATATAGAGACCGGTTATGAATACTTCTTCGTGTACGCGAAGGCCAGGGACGGTGAAGAAGTGGTTTCCTCGCCCATCTGGGTTCAGAGAAGCGATCCCGTTCACCTTTACAATCCGGCCGTTCATCCCTCGAACGTCAAGCCGGGAGAGGAAGTGACCCTTTCCTTCCAGATCTCGAACACCTCCTCGCAGGAGGCCTCGACCACTCTAGAACTGCGCAATCTTCACGGCGTGATCCTTCAGGAGAGCTATTTGCTGACGGCCTACGAGTCCAGGGAGGTCACTCTCCCGCACACGACCGGAAACGGTGACGAAAGGATAGATTTCTACCTTGATAGCGTGCCTTATTCGAGCGTATCTCTCAAGTTGAGAGAGGCGACCTCGCTCAACGTTCTCCTGGACAGGAGCCACGTGAATTACGCCATGGACAGGCGAGAAAAGCTATCGACGACACTCCAGGAATTCGGCCACAAATACTCGACCGTCGAAAGGCTTCTCAAGACTGGAGAACTGGACAATATAAATGTCTTGATAATGCCGCTTCCGGGGACGGGCGGATCCTTCGAAAGGCTCAAAATGCTCATGTCTGCTCAGGCCGGTATCATCGCCGATTTCGTGCGGAAGGGCGGCACGCTAATAATAACCGGTACAGGTGAGACCGTGGGCCAGGATATCATAGACACGTACAACAAGTTTCTCGCGGATCTGGGCCTTCCCGTGACTTTTGGCGGGGTTCAGTCCGGCGAGATCGTGTCGGTAGAAGGAATTTCCTTCGATGGAATCTCCACGCTCGAGGGAGAAGCCGGAGAGTATCCAGTGGGCGATGGAACTGTAATAATATACCCGGGAGATCCTTTGACGGACAATGTGATAGAGATGAACGAAAAGCTCGTATGGAGGCTGTTCTAGCAAACACCGGTTTTTTGATAGAGCGTTAAGGGCCGTCCCTGCACAACCATGAACGGTTCTTAGCAGGAGCGTTTCAGGGCAGACTGTACAGGATGAATTTGAATCGTGCCTGCACGATACGAAGTATCTATTAGTTATATCATTATTTAGTAGTGACGGGTTTTCCGGAGCCGGTTTTTCCGTTTCCGGAAAATCCATTTGTGGTGAGAATGGCTTTATTGAAGGCTTTGGCGATCTGTGCGAATCCAGGGCTTCAATTTTCTCGCAATCGGTTATCAGTGCTGCTTTACAGAAGATTCTACAAGGTCAATGTCCTCCCTGTTCAACCGGTATAGTTCATAAATTGCAAGGTTTATCTCCCGATCCAGCAGTTCTATCTTCTCTTCGAGTTCGTTCAGTTCTTCGCGCTTCTTCCTGAACCAGCCGTTGAGCTCTTCTTTCTGCCCCAGTGTCAGTCTGGCTTTCTGTTTTTCGAGCTCCCACACGAACTGGTTCCAGCCCAGGCGATAGAACTGTTGCAGGTTTTTGCCGGTTTTTTTGAGCCCGTACTCTGTGGAGATCAATTCCATGCAACTCGAGAGTCTGCCGGAAAGATCTGACTTCAGATCTATCAGTTCCTTCGTTTTCGCCTCTATCGATTTTCCGGTCGGGCTGTCCGGAACGACCACCGTAACGTTTTTCAGGTAAGTCCAGATGAGCTGGTAGCCGTTCTGAATCTCCGTGCAATGGCGCGAGATCAAGTACCAACCTAGAATGCTGTTCAGAGTGGCGAGCAGGACGTAATCTTCCATTCCGATGTTCCATACCGCATCGTTGGTCAGGAATTCGCCCCTGGCATCTATGGCGAAGGCCGGAGACACCTGGAATTTCTGGTAACTGATCTTCGGCCGTTCGAAGGCTTCGTAATATTCAACCGAATCTTGAATCTCATACCATGCATAATTACCTGGTTTCCTACCGATCTTCTGGGAATTTTCTTTCTTCGGCTCAAGCCTCTCTCGGTAGTATTCGAGATATTCATTTATCGCCTGGTATCGAGTTATATCTATTCCTCTCCTTGAAAATATCAAATACTTCCCTTCCCAGTCGATTGAGTAGCGTCTGACCTCTCTGCCAGTTATGTGAGGTTTGATTATCTCCGCCGATTTACTGTCTTTCTCGATCAGTTCCTTCCGCTTTTGTCCGTCTATAACGAAAGCCTCGCTCAGCCCAGTTTTTATGCCATAGAAAGCATTTTCACCCACATACTCGCCCAGAGGAACTCCGAGTTCTTTTATCCTCTCCAGCAGGTTTCTGGATCTCCGGTTTTCGAGCGACCAACCGCCGGAATCGGGCGTTATAGTGACTTCGTAGCCCTTCTCTTCGAGTTCCGCTCTTAGATCGGCTACTTCGAGGGTTTCCAATCTCAGGTACTTGAAAGTCATCGGTCCTTCGGGAATGGTTTTCTTTATAGTTATTATGCAGGGATAGGTCGTTGCATCTTCGAAGACCTGCAGGTCTCCGAAATCCATCAGTTCCACAAGCGTGTAGTTCTTCTGTATATATCCTGTCAGCTTTTTTCCGTAATTGGCCCTGAGAAATTTGTTGGATACTATGAAGCTCAGATAACCGCCCTCGCGAAGAAGCGCCAGACCCTTCTCAATGAAATAGACGTAGAGATCGGCCACGCCGCTGTAGGTTTCGAAATTGAGGGAGCAGTATTCCTTCAGTTCCGGTGAAAGGAGTTCCTGCCTGACGTAAGGGGGGTTGCCTATCACTATATCGAACCCACCTTCTTCGAAGACTTTTCCGAACTCTTTGCGATACTCGAAAGCCTTCTCGCCGGCTATTTCTCTAGATTGGACGAGCGAGTCACCACAACGAACGTTTCTGTCAAGATTTTCCAGCGGCTCATCACTTCTGGCAGTCTTCAACCAGAGTGAAAGTTTGGTGATCTCGACGCTCTCCTCGTTCAGATCTACACCGTACAGGTTGTTGAGGAGAATCGTTCTGTCGTTTTCCGCCGGGTTGTAATCGAAGAGAGTTCCATACCTGGCATCCTTGCTTTTGATTTCCCCCTGTTCGTAGGCGCTCTTCCAGGCCTTCTGAAGATAGGTATGCGCCTGGTTGAGGAAGGCGCCGCTGCCACAGGCGGGGTCGAGTATCCGTATGACGGGTAATCTATCGGGGTGTTCTTCCAGATATCTTCCCAGAGTGTTTTCCACGATGTAGTGAGTTATGTTTTCAGGAGTGTAGAAGATCCCCTGTTTCTTGCGGTTCGCCCTGCTCGTATGGAGTTCCAGCCCGTCGAATTCGCTTCGTAACTGTTCAAGATCGGAGATCGATTGCTCGAAGATGTGTCCCAGTATGTTGACGTTAAGATCGCTTTCGAAGTCGTACCCGGCCAGTTCCACTATTTCTTTCCAGATCGCGTCGCCTATACGCAGCGAATCGAGCAGGCCGTCATAAGCGAAGAGTCCCCCGTCGTAGCCGTTGATCGGCGGCGACACTTTGTCGTTTCCTCTGTCTATGGCCTTGAAAAGACCCTTCATTTCGAGCCAGACTCTCTGGTCGGAGTCCAGGAAGGAGGAGACCCCTCGCTCGAAGGCCCTTTTGAGTATCTCCCTGGGTAGAAGTCCTTTGTCCTCGCAGAAGAGAATGAAGACGACCCGATCGAGTAATTTCTGGGCCTTTTCAAGAAGAATAGAACTGTCGTATCCGACGTTGTTCTCCCTGAGATGCTTGAATAGCTTCAGACGGAGCTCCCTGTAAGCGCTGTAGAAATCCCCGCTTATGCTCTTTTCCTGCGCCTCGCTTGTCTGCAAAAGCTCGTCCAAAGGTGATAGCGCACCGTCTCCGAGCAGATTATCCTTCGACATGAGGAAATAGAAGCGCTTGAATTGCTCGTCTTCTTCGAGCTGGAGAACGTTGAAACTTTCGTAGTAGCTCTGGGTTTTCGATTTGTTGTAGAGCCTTATTTCGCGTATGTTGGATACTATTATCCAGTTGCAGCCGTCGTACTTGGTAGCGTAAAGGTAAGACTGTTCGATGGGAGTGAAGTTCTCTCTCCGGGCAGACTGTCTCCTGTCCAGAGAAGTCATGGCGTCTTTCAGCTCTATTACGGCTTTCGTTGCACTCTTATCGCTCGAGTAGAAACCCAGAGAACCATCGGGAATCCTGGCGTCTATGTCGTTGCCCGGGTGTTGCGTCAGGTTCCATTCCTTCTTTCCATCGGCCTGCGTTGTGTAGCCGAGTACCTCGCCGAAGAATTTAGAGAGAAACAGGCCCTGTATCGAAATCTCTTTTGTTTTACTCAAGTCGCTATCTCTCAAAGACTTTTGCCACTTGGCTATCACATTTATCTTTTTCTTAAACTCCCCGCCGGCGGGAAAGGAGAATCTTTGCATCCTCTCTCTGAGAAGCCTTGAGTTGAAAAGTTGCATTCAGTGCGCCCCCCGATTGAAACGTTCTCGAAAAAGTATAGCACGGATCGCTCTACCAAAAAAAACGGTCAACTGTCCGGAATTGTAGAGTCGGTGGCACTGTTTTGCATGTTTTTTGTGTAAAATGGAGCATAAACGAGAGAGTTCTCTTTTCACAGGAGTGGTTGAGGTGGATATAACTTCGAGCGATCTGGAATTAGCGTTTCTTTCAGCCAGTTATTCCAGAGTCAGAGAGCAGTTCGGCCTGATCGTGTCAGAACACGGTTTACAGGTGGCTGTTGACAGTTTCCTGGTAGATGCGCTGGATAGGATCGGCCGGTCCTGGGCAGATGGGAGCGCCTCGCTTTCGCAGGTCTATATCTCGGGCAAGATCTCCGAACGTCTTTTGGATGAGTTCGCCCGCGATAGGGAGCATAAGAAAGACGACAGCGCACGAATCGCGATTGTGACTCTGTACGATCGACACACTCTCGGGAAGAGGATAGTGAGGAGTTTCCTGAGATCTTCAGGCTATGAAATAGTGGATCTGGGATCGCTTTCAAGCAATGAAGAGCTACTTGGCGCCGTTAAAAAATACGACGTGGAGATTCTTCTAATCTCTGTTTTGATGCTCCACTCTGCCCTGAAGATCGAGAGCTTCATCACAGAGCTCAAAGGAAGGGGATTTCAAACAAGGGTGGTCGTCGGAGGTGCGCCTTTCAACGCCGACGAAACACTCTGGAGAAGAGTTAAAGCCGATAGATACGGAAAGACGGCAGCCGAAGCTATCGATATAATAAACGAGATCACGGGAGATTCGAGATGAGCGAAATAACTTCGATGGAGAGAGTCCTAAAATCCCTCAGCTTTCAGGAACCCGACAGGGTACCGCTATTCTTGCTTCTGACTATGCACGGCGCGAAGGAACTTGGCATGACCATACGTGAGTATTTTTCCAGCGCGGAGAATGTTGTCAGGGGTCAGATCTTACTGCGAAGAAAGTACGACAACGATTGTTATTTTCCCTTCTTCTACGCCGGGAGAGAGATAGAGGCGCTTGGCGGCGATGTAGTTTACAGCGAGGATGGACCTCCAAATGCAGGGGAGCCGATCATAAAGAAAGTCGAAGATATTGAAAGATTGGCGATGCCTGATCCGAGAACGGTCCGCCCTCTACAGAGTGTGTTGAAGGCGATAAACGCTCTCAAGGAGGATGGAAGGGGTGGTGTTCCGGTCTTAGGTGTTGTCATTTCGCCCTTTTCGCTGCCGGTGATGCAGATGGGCTTCGAGAGATACCTGGATATCCTTTACGATGATAGGGCCTTTTTCGACAGACTGATGAGATTCAACAAGGAGTTCAGTGTGAGGTGGGCAAACGCTCAGATAGAGGCCGGAGCGACCGCGATCTGTTATTTCGATCCTCTTTCCTCGCCCAGCATAACGGACGTTGAAACTTTCAAAGCTACTGGATACCAGATCGCGAAGGAAGTTATCTCCAGAATAAAGGCACCCGTGGCGATGCATTTCGCTTCAGGTCTTTGTATGGATATTCTGGATTTGCTCCCGGCAACCGGAACCGTTGCGATTGGCTTCAGCGCTCTGGAGAACATACCGAAACTGAAGGAGAAAGCTTCGGGTCTGAAACTCTAGCTTATAGGCAATTTGAACGGTGTTGAGATGATATCCTGGGATCGAAAAAAAGCCGAAGAGACTGTCAGAAGAGCGATCGAGCAGGGGGCAAAGGGTGGAGGGTTTGTTCTGTCGGATAACCACGGCGAAATCCCTTTCCAGGTTTCCGCCGAGGTTTTGAAGGCGATTTCCGAGGCCGTGCATAGATGGGGCGAGTACCCGCTCTCGGAAGGAATTACGCGATGAAGAAGATCGTGGTGGTAGCCTGCTCCAATTTCCAACAGGAGATGCTTAAGATAAGCACCCACAATGAGTTTCAGGGGATGAGTTTTTGCTTTTATCCGGCTTTGTGCGAAGTTTCGCCCCCGTCAGATACGCGCGAAATTCTCCACGATGTTTTGAGCTCTTCGGGCGAGAAGTTTCACTTCCTTTTCGCTCCCAGGTCCTGTCCGGTTTTAAAATACATGCGTGAAAGACCTGAAATAACGCACATTGCGTACGATTATTGCCAGGAGCTCGTGGCCTGCAAAGTCATTTTGCAGCAGCAGATAGAAAGGAATTCCTATTCAGTAACGGATGGCTGGCTTTCTCAATGGAGAGAGCATTTGAGAAACTGGGGCTTCGATCCTTCTAAGACCTTGGGCTTCATGGGAGAGTTCTCCTCATCGATCGTTCACCTTAAAACCGGGGTAATCGAAAACCCGGAACGTGAACTCGCCGATTTTGCCAAAGCCGTAAAGCTCCCGACGGATGTGATCGATATAGGGCTTGATTATGCGAAAAACCTCGTTCTGGCCTCTGTTTACGACAGAATGGCGCGGAAGATGGGCCTTTTCGAAGAGGCGCTCGATTTCGATCTCCACAGGCAGATAGCCGATTATGCGATGATCAACGAAGTCCTCATGGAGATAGCCAGTCTGAATTCTGTGAACGAAGTCCTGGAGAAAATATCCACACTCGCCGAAGCGCTTTTCGCTCCAGAGGAAGTCCTTTTCTTCGAAAAGTTTCGGGACGGCTGGAGAGAGATTTACTCATCTGCAAGAGGCTCGACAGGCGCCGAAGAGGTTCTACAGATCCCGGAAAATCCCGAAGATATCTTCTCGCTCGAAGGCGGCAGAGACCTCTGGATGAAGATCCGGCATGACGATAAATTGCTCGGAGCGTTGAAGATCTCGAAAATCGCCTTTCCAGAGTATGTTGATCGCTATCTCGCCGTACTGGGAAATATCAGGAGCGTTCTGGGTTTATCGCTCATCAACGTTGAACTCCACGAAGAGTTGAAAACGATCGCCCTTACAGATCCTCTGACAGGAATTTACAACAGGAGAGGCTTCTTCGACAAGACAAAAGTCGAGTTTCTTAAAGCATCCAGAGAAAGCAAAAGCCTTTCTCTGGCGATTTACGATCTCGACAACTTCAAGGCGATAAACGATTCCTGCGGCCACGAAGTGGGTGATTTAGTTCTCAAAGAGGTCACTAAAATCGTCAAGGATAATATAAGAGAGTCCGATGTGTTTGGCAGGTTCGGAGGAGATGAATTCATAATACTCTTCCCCGGTTGCGATTTAAAATCCACGCTGAGAGTGCTAGATAGGATAAGAGTGGCTGTAGGAAAGATTAAAGAACCTTCGCTGAAGGGACGGGAGTTATCGCTCAGCTTCGGACTCACTACCACAAGGGACGGCACAGGCTCCTTCGAGGAACTAGTCGCTCTTGCCGACAGCGCTCTGTACGAGGCGAAGAACTCTGGAAGAAACACCATAAAATCTATATGATCTTATTGTGTTCGATCTGCAAGTTTCGCTCTAGCGTATTTCCGCCCCCCTGACTCCTTCTATTCTTGTCAGATCGATCATCATTTGTTTGGCCTTAATCACGTCGCCCTTGCTTATCTCGACGAGTATGCTTACGTTGTCCTCGTCCTCTTCGACGTCGATCGACTCGACGGTGATGGCGTTGTCTTTGAACCAGTTAGTGATGTTGCCGAGCAGGTCTTTGTTCTCTCTGGCGGTTATTATTATCCTCGGGAGGTTTCTGCCTCCCAGGAGGAGTTCGATTCTCTTCAGGAAGAGGACAATCGTGAGGGCGAAAACCGTCACGACCGAAGAGAGCAGATACTCTCCCGCGCCGAAACCCATTCCGACGGCGGCCGTTACCCAGAGTGTGGCGGCTGTGGTCAGTCCCTTCACCGAGAAGCCCTTTTTCAATATCGTTCCGGCGCCCAGAAAACCTATTCCCGAAACGATCTGCGCTGCGACTCTCCCGGGGTCGCCATGGTCGTCCGTTATAAATACCGTGGTCGATAGTACCGTTATGAAGGCCGCCCCGACACAGATGAGGGCGTGTGTCCTCAATCCGGCCGGTTTATGAATCCTCTCTCTGGTGACTCCGATCAGCGCTCCGGCCAACAGCGCGCTGAAGAGCCTCAGTGTCATGTCCAGATAGAACAAGTTCCTCCCTCCCTTTGAAGCTAGATTATAACCCATTTTACCCGGCGCGTGGCAATTCGATACACTCTCAAGTTGTCTTCTGAACCGATAGACTGTATAATTCTACGGCGTCTGGTTTTAGGAGGCACTCATGAAAGAATTCACACGGCGGATGCTTTCTATTGCGATCCCCATAACACTACAAAATCTTATATCCACAGGTCTCAACCTGGTTGATAACCTGATGGTCGGACAGCTTGGCACAACGGCGATCGCGGCCGTCGGACTGGTTAACCAGGTAGTCTTTATTTTGAACCTCTTCACTTTCGGGGCATCCAGCGGCGCCGGGATCTTCGTTTCCCAGTACTGGGGCAAGCGCGACGAAAAGAGTATAGAGAGAACGCTGGGACATATAATATACATCACCATGGGTGCGGCAACGGTCTTCTTCGTGCTCCTATACGTCTTTCCCGAGGGGATTTTGAAGATCTTCACCTCCGACACCGAAGTGATAAGGCTCGGTACGGAATACGCACGTCCCGTGGCCTTCTCGACTTTTCTGACGTCTTTCTCCTTCATTATGGCGATGGCTCTGAGAACGGTCGAAAAGGCGCGGATACCGCTGTACATAAGTCTGGTGGCCCTTTCAATAAACACCGTGGGCAACTACATACTGATCTTCGGTCTCGGTTCGATTCCGGCCATGGGAGTTTTCGGCGCTTCCGTCGCCACACTGGTGGCCAGAATTGCCGAGTTTTTCATCTTTTTGTATATCGCCCTGAGAAGATTAACACCCATAAGGTTCACCCTGTGGGCCTTCAGGTTCGACGGCCCATTTTTCAGGCGGCTAATGAAGTACGCGACGCCTGTGATCTTCAACGAGTTTCTCTGGAGCCTGGGAGTCACAGTCTATTCGCTGGTGATGGCCAGGATGGGGACTGAGTTCATCGCCGCCAGGAACATTTCCAGCACGATAGAAAACTTCGGGTTCGTTATCTTTGGAGGACTGGCATCGGCCACGGTGGTGATGGTGGGCTCAGAGCTGGGAAGAAACAATTTCACGCAGGCCAGGTTCAATGCGCGAAAGCTGATTCAGCTTACCGTGATCACGGCTGTCGCCACGGGGCTGATGATAATCTTCCTCTCGCGTTTCATCGTACAGCTCTATAACATCGATCAGACTCTCAAGGATATCGTGCTGACAGTAGTAGTCATAGTGGGACTTGCCCAACCGATAAAGATGTTCAACGCCGTCAACATCGTGGGGATATTGCGGAGCGGCGGCGATACGAAGGCCGCCATGCTAATGGAGATCTTCTCTCTCTGGGGTGTCGGAATCCCCCTAGTCGCGATCGCCGGGCTGGTTCTGAAGTGGTCTCTTCCGGCCGTTTATATCGTGATGATGGTCGAGGAGCTGGTCAAGGCGATACTGGGCATCTGGAGAACGAAGACCGGGAAGTGGGTACGGAACGTGGTCGATTGAAGCCGCAGGTTTTCAAATAAAACGGGCGCACCGGCCGGTGCGCCCGTTGTTAGGCTTGATTTACTCTCTCACTTCAAGATTGCAGGAACCTGAGGAAGAGCTGAGCGTAAATCCTGGCGACCATCAGTATATCGTCTATGGAAACTCTCTCGTTCGGCTGGTGAGCCCTCTCGATGCCCCCGGGGAACAGAGCCCCGAAGGCCGCCGCGTTCGGCACCGCCCTTGCGTAAGTTCCGCCGCCGATGGCTATCGGGTCTTCGTCGTGGTCGGTCATCTCTCTGTACACTTGCCTGCACATTTTGACCAGATCGGAGTCGGGCGAGACGTATAGAGGGTTCTTGTTGTTGTGCATCTCAACCCTGCACCCTTTGAAGGCTTCTTCGATCTGGGTCCTTACCATGGCTTCGTTGAAGAAGACTGGATAGCGTATGTTGATGACCAGCTTTATCTCGCCGCCGCCGAGCTTCATGGTTCCGAGGTTGAGTGTCAATTCGCCCGACATCGAGTCCCTTCCGGCTATCCCCAGAGATTCGCCGAAGAATTCGTAGCCGATCTTCGACCTCACCAGATGCAGGAAATTGCCCAGCTCTCGATCGGAGAAGGGTAGATCGGCCAGTAGATCTACCAGAGCGGCTAGAGCGCTGTGACCCTTGTAAGGTGTCGAACCGTGGGCCGATACGCCCGTGAAAGAGACTTCCACCTTTCCGGCCGATTCCCTGACCTCGATTCTTGCCTCGTTCGAGGGCTTGAAGTTCTTTATTTTGTCGAAAACGTCCGGTGTTACGCCCTTCAAAACGGCCCTGGCGATCGATGCCACCATGTTGGCCGCCTCTCCGGCCTGGAGCGACTCTATCACCAGTCCCTCGCCGTCGTTGCCCGCGCGGGAGGATATCGTATAACTGACGATTCCCTTTTCGGCGAAGATGACGGGAAATTCGGCGTCGGGAGTGACCGACATGTCGGGTATCTCTTCGTGCTTGACGTAGTACTTCATGCACTCCCAGCCCGACTCTTCGTTGGTTCCGAAGATAAGCCTGATTCTCTTTGAGGGGTTTGGACAGTGCTCTTTGATGGCTTTGAGAGCGTAGAGGGCCGCTATCATTGGGCCCTTGTCGTCCTGAGTGCCTCTCCCCCATATCTCTCCATCCTTAACCAGGCCGCTGTATGGAGGCACTTCCCAGCCTTCGCCTTCCGGCACGACATCCAGATGGCCCAGAACTCCGAAGGTCTTTCCCGAGCCGAAATCGACTATCCCGACGTAACCTTCGGCGTTTCTGGCCTGAAAGCCCAGTTTTCCGGCCAGTTCCACGGTATGTTCGAGCGATTTCTTAATGCCCTCGCCGAAAGGTCCTCCCTCCACCGGATTCTCCCTAACCGATTTGATTTTGATGGATTCGGAAATCGAATTCACCATTTCGTCTTTCAATGAAAGTACCAGATCGTCCAGCTTCTTGTCCATCGTTCATCCCCCTTGCTGTTTTATGATCTCTTTTATAGTCTGCGACTCGCCCCTTCTGCATACCAGCGTACCTTCGCCCGACATAACGACGATGTAGCCCTCGATGCTCGAGATACCGACTCTGGTCTGCGTATAGTTGACCAGAAGGCAGTTCTTCACGTCGTGCGTCGAGAACTTCCCGATGACGGCGTTTCCATTTCCATCTTTGTGGAGAAGTTCGTACACCGCGTCCCAGGAGCCTATATCGTTCCAGTAGAAGCTCGCGGGGACCGTGGCGACGTTCGAGGTTTTCTCCATCAGGCCGTAATCTATCGATATGCGCGGGACCTTTTCGTAGATCTCTTCGATTCTCGACGGATTGTTTTTCAACTCCAGCATCGCTTCGTACAGCTCCGGCAGGTGTTTCGAAAGCTCCCTGTCGAAGACTCTTTTCTTCCAGACGAACATACCGGAATTCCAGTAAAACTTACCCGACTGGAAGTATTGCTGGGCCGTCTCGTAATCCGGTTTTTCATGGAACTTCCTGACGGCGAAAACCTCTTCGTGCTCGCTCAGGCAGGCTCCCCTCTCTATGTAACCGTAGCCCGTGTTGGGTGAGGTGGGAGTGATTCCGATAGTTACCAGCGCTTCGTGTTCACCGGCGTATTCTATGGCCGTCTTAATGGTCCGCAGGAAGGTTTCTTCATCCCTGATTATGTGGTCCGACGGGACTATGACCATTATGTCGTCGTCCTCGAACCTGGTGCTCCCGAGGGCGATCGCGGGTGCAGTGTTTCTTCCGGCCGGTTCGAATATGACGTTATCTCCCTTGAATAGAGGGGTGTAGTACTGGATCAAGGGGAACTGCTCTCTGGTAGTGATAATAAGCATTTCGCTCGTCAGTTTTTCCATTCTTTCGATGGTCTCTTCAATCATGGTTTTGGCCGATCCGAAATGGTGGAACTGCTTAGGTCTCTTCTCGCTGCTCACGGGCCAGAGTCGCTCGCCGATACCTCCCGCCATGATGAGGGTCTTAACCATAAATTCTCCCCCTTTTTCTCGATTCGCTGTTAATAGCATACCAGAAAATGGCTGCTTTCCACGGAGGTTACGGGGAGTTATAGCGGTAAATGACGCATGACCATAAAGAAAGAAGGACATAGAGTACAATATTGAGTTCCACGTGCCTCTAACCGGTGTTGGTCAACTTTGCCAGGGCAGACTCGAAAAGGCAAAATTGTATAAAGGGGGTATGCAAAGTGAACAAAGTGATTCTCAGGATCAGAATGAGCCTTCACGACGCTCACTACGGAGGCAATCTAGTCGATGGGGCGAAGCTCCTGCAGCTGTTCGGCGATGTTGCGACCGAGCTGCTTATAAGAAACGATGGCGACGAGGGACTGTTCAGGGCCTACGACAGTATCGAATTCCTCTCTCCCGTGTACACCGGCGATTATATAGAGGTCACGGGCGAGATAGTTTCCAGGGGCAGGACATCTCGAAAGATGGTTTTCACGGCTACAAAGGTTATACAGGCCAGACCTGATATAAGCGATTCGGCGGCCGAGGTGCTGGACGAGCCGGTAGTCGTTTGCAGGGCGAGTGGTACATGTGTGGTTCCGCTGGATAAGCAGAGGCAAAAAGATGAATAAACTCATAATAACGGCGGCCCTGACTGGGGCCGAGGTGACCAGAGAGCAACAACCGGCCCTGCCGATAACGCCCGGGGAGATCGCGCAGGCGGCCTACGACTGTTACGAAGCAGGCGCGAGCGTAGTTCACGTCCATGCGCGCGACATGGACGGCAAGCCCACCCAGAGAAAAGAGGCGTACGCAGAGATCCGGGAGAGGATAGCCGAAAAGTGCAACATCATTTTCCAGCCCTCCACCGGCGGCGCGGTATGGCACACGGCTCAGGAGAGGGGAGGCCCTCTAGAGCTCGATCCCGAGATGGCGACGCTCTCGACCGGGACCTGCAATTTCGGAGACGACGTTTTTTTCAACTCTCAGGAGATCATAGAGCATTTCGCGCGGGAGATGCTCTCGCGTAAAATAAAGCCTGAGATAGAGATTTTCGAACGCGGAATGATAGAAAACGCCCTGAGACTGGTGAAGAAAGGGCTGCTCGTACCGCCCGTTCATTTCGATTTCGTTCTCGGCGTTCCCGGCGCATGCCCCGGTAACATAGAAGATCTGTTGCATATGGTAAGATCTATTCCTCAAGGCAGCACCTGGACGGTGGCCGGTATCGGGCGTTACGAGCTTCCGCTGGCGGTCCACGCCATACCGATGGGCGGCCACGTAAGGGTGGGGTTCGAAGATAATATATACTACCGGAAAGGCGAGCTGGCGACCTCCAACGCCCAGCTGGTAGAACGTATCGCCAGAATCGCGAGGGAGTACGGAAGAGAGATCGCCTCTCCTGACGAGGCCAGAGCCATACTGGGAATAAGTAACTGAGGCGGGAGGTAAGCATGAAAGGGTGTCCGTTCGGAAGCCACAGAGTCATCGAGCCGGAGGGGAGTCTTCCCCAGGCGGCGAAACGCATTGATAACACGCCCCGCATAAGGGATAATGAGATACTGATAGATGTGCAGACGCTCAACGTCGATTCTGCCAGTTTCACGCAGATAAAGAGTGTTTGTGGCGACAGTGAAGAAGCCGTCGCCGCTATGATAACAGATATCGTCAGGAGCAGGGGAAAGCTCCAGAATCCGGTCACGGGGTCGGGCGGCATGTTGATCGGAAGAGTCGCGGAGATAGGGAGTCTCCTGAAGGGCAGGGACCTCGAAGCGGGCGACAGGATAGCGACCCTGGTTTCGCTGTCTTTAACGCCTCTCCTGATAGAGAAGATAGGGAAGATCCACATGGATAAGGACCAGGTAGATATTCGCGGCAAAGCCGTGCTTTTTGAGAGTGGCATCTACGCCAGGCTGCCCGAAGATATGCCCGACAGACTGGCCCTTGCCATTCTGGACGTTGCCGGTGCGCCTGCCCAGGTAGATAAACTGGTGAAGCCGGGAATGAACGTGGCGGTGATCGGTGCCGGTGGAAAATCCGGCCTGCTCTGCTGTTACCAGGCCAAAAAGAAAGCGGGGGCGGGAGGAAGGGTTATAGCGGTCGAGTATTCGCCCGAAAACGCCGACAGACTTTCGAGAATGGGTCTGGCCGATCATACTATAGTCGCCGACGCCACCAGACCGCTCGAGGTGTACGAGAAAGTGAAGGAGATCACTGGAGAGGCTCTCTGCGATGTCGTGATAAACAACGTCAACGTTCAGGCGACCGAGATGAGCTCGATTCTAGTCACCCGCGAGGGGGGGATCGTTTACTTCTTCAGCATGGCGACCTCTTTCGCCAGAGCCGCGCTCGGAGCCGAAGGCGTCGGTAAAGATATAACCATGATAGTCGGTAACGGTTACACCAGGGGCCACGCTTCCCTCGCGCTGGACATTTTGAGAGAGTCCGTGGCCATCAGGGAGTTGTTCGAGAGATTATACGTTTGAGGTGAGACATATGAGAGATTACAGAGATATCCCGCTCTGGAAAGACGTCACCTCCGAGCAGTGGAGCGACTGGCGCTGGCAGGTGGCAAACAGGGTGAAAAGCGTCGAGGCGCTCCGGCAGGTAATAGAGATAACCGAGGAGGAGGCTCTGGGCATTTCCGAGTGTCTGAGAACGCTCAGAATGTCCATCACTCCTTACTACGCAACTCTCATGGACCCGAGAAACGAGAGGTGTCCTATAAGGAGGCAGGCCGTTCCGACAGACAGGGAGTTGAACATAGACAGGTGGGACATGGTCGATCCGCTCCACGAAGACGAGGACTCGCCCGTTTCCGGTCTGACTCACCGCTATCCCGACAGGGTGCTTTTTCTCATCACCGATCAGTGCTCGATGTACTGCAGGCACTGCACGAGGAGAAGATTCGCCGGTCAGCTAGACAGGCCCAGGACCAAGAAGGAGATAGACGCGGCCGTGGAGTACATAAAGGAAACTCCCGAGGTGAGGGACGTTCTCCTCTCGGGCGGCGACGCGTTGCTTGTGGGAGACGACTTCCTGGAGTACATACTGAGCGAGCTTCGCAGAATACCCCACGTGGAGATAATAAGGCTGGGCACCAGAGCCCCGGTGGTCCTGCCCCAGAGGATAACGCCCGAACTGGTCGCCATGCTGAGAAAGTATCATCCCGTGTGGATCAACACCCATTTCAACCATCCGCTGGAGATAACGCCCGATTCGAAGAAGGCCTGCGAAATGCTCTCGGACGGAGGCATACCGCTGGGCAATCAATCGGTTCTCCTCAGGGGAGTAAACGATTCGCCTTACATAATGATGGAACTGGTCCACAGGCTCGTGGAGATAAGGGTCAGGCCGTACTACATATACCAGTGCGATCTCTCGCAGGGGATCGGACATTTCAGAACCTCGATCAGGAAGGGCATTGGCATTATGGAGGCCCTGATTGGAAACACATCCGGCTTCTGCGTTCCGACCTTCGTCGTCGATGCTCCGGGGGGAGGCGGCAAGATCAGAGTCATGCCGCAGTACAACATCTCCGAATCCGACAGGGTTGTGGTGTTGAGAAATTACGAGGGCGTTATAACGACCTACCACGAACCGGAGGATACCGTCAGCGATGTCGATGACGGTCTTTATAAAGAGAAATACACCTTCACGGGAGTTTCCGATCTTCTTTACGGAAACGGTCTCAGTTTCGAGCCAACGGTTTTGCAGAGACGCGAAAGAATAAAACTCTGGAAGGAAAAGAGAGTGCTGAAGTCAACTACCCCCGGCTAAAGCCGGGAGCTAGTAGCTCAGGTTGACTAGCCTAAGTGTTTCGGACACTGTTACCGGCAAATGTATAGGCACCGTAGGATGCGTTCCCAAGTCTTACGCTCTGCGGTTAGTGGTTAAACAGTTCTGATGGGTAGGAACAGTGCTGCTAACGAGAAACTGTCGGATAACATTGGCGATGGGAGAATTACTCCGTAAGGAGGCGGACTATATG
>Ga0228536_1001348_pt1 | contig 24272 bp, 21 predicted proteins | sample SJ1Smetagenome_FD_168611 | JGI IMG/M metagenome (GOLD analysis project Ga0228536, IMG submission 168611) | Enriched culture of PCE-dechlorinating microbial communities from Ithaca, New York, USA - SJ1.S | ecosystem: Engineered > Modeled > Simulated communities (microbial... > Unclassified...
GCAGTCGCACAGACCGGCCCGGTTGCGGTACCCGTCCAGGGCGCCAACCGCGTCGCGACAGCCATAGAGGCGTCGAAGCTCTTCGGCTCGGCCGACACCGTCGTCCTTGCCACCGGTAAAGACTTCCCTGACGCGCTCGGCGGATCCGCGCTCGCCGGCGCTGTCGACGGACCGATCCTGCTCACGCTCGGCGCGACCATCGAACCCGCCGTCCTTGCAGAGATCGACCGCCTCGGCGCGACGGATGTCTACATCCTCGGTGGCACAGGCGTCGTCCCGGCAGCCGTCGAGACCGCACTGAAAGGCGAGGGCCTGAACGTCACGCGCCTTGCCGGTGCCAACCGCTACGCCACCGCCAAGCTCGTCGCCGACAAGACGATCTCGCTGCTCGGCGGCGGCTACGCAGGCGGCGCGTTTGCCGCAACCGGCCTGGACTACGCCGACGCGCTTGCCGCTGCCCCGGTCATGTACGCCAAGGGCATGCCGCTCGTGCTCGTCGACGGCGCAGGCTCCTTCACGCTGTCGGCCGGCATGACCAAAGTCGACATCCTCGGCGGCACCGGTGCCGTCCCGGCCTCTGTCCAGACCGCGCTCGGCGCCAAGTTCGGCACCCGCGTCGCAGGCGCCGGCCGCTACGAGACCGCCGTCGCCGTCGCCACCTACGGTGTCGGCAAGGGCATGAGCTGGAACAACCTGGGCATCGCGACCGGCGAGGGCTTCGCCGACGCGCTGTGCGCAGGCCCGCTCCTGGGCTCGAAGAACTCGGTCATGCTCATGACCCAGGGCACCACGCTCACCTCAGCCACCAAGACCAAGCTCGAGGCGCTCAAGGGCGACGTGGACACCTACTACGTCTTCGGCGGCACGGCCGTCATCGCCGCTCCCGTGCGTTCGAGCATCCAGGCGGCCCTCACGCCCGCGGCTCCTGAGCCCGAGCCAGTGGGCGCGCACGCGCTGCCCGACGTGTTCTGCACGGGCGCCGGGTGCCACGACTCCGACCTCGCGATGATCCACGTGAACCTCGCTGGGGGCAAGATCGGCTGCAACTACTGCCACGGCATCGCCGGCGGTCCCAAGAGCGACTGCGAGAGCTGCCATACCGACGCACACGCCGGCACCCATCCTGAGGTCGCCAGCGAGAGCGCCGAGGCCTGCACGCAGTCCGGTTGCCACGCTGATGGTGTCGTTGCGATCCACGCCGACTGCACCAGCTGCCATAACGCGACCACTGATGTCACCGACGCCACCTGTGAGACGTGCCATGAGGCCACCGAGGTCCAGCACGCGGCTGTCCCGGCGCACACCGTCGTCGACAGTGGCGGCGGCTGTTTCGACGCCCTGTGCCACGGTACGGACGTCACCAAGATGCACGGCAACGACTTCCGCGGTTCAGGCGAGGAGCCTCCGGGCTGCGCCGCCTGCCACGCTGAAGGCGTCACCCCGTCTGTCACCTGCCTCGGCGCATGCCACTCGAGCGCCAACTTCGGTGCGTGGCACAACTCCGACGAAGGTCACATGTACGTGGAGGACACCATTGCGGCGAACAGCCAGGGCTGTGTCTCCTGCCACGGATCCGACCTGCTTGCGGTCGCACCGGGTGAGCACGCCGGCTGCAGCTGCCACGCGTACTTCCACGCCGCTGGTGCCACGGCATGCGAGAGCTGCCACGCTGATCCCATGGATCCGGACGCCTCTCACCCGTACCATGTGGGTGCGCACGACGCGTTTGAGGCCACCGTTGCTGGTGATGAGAGCGGCGCGTGTGTCGACTGCCACACGAGCGACCTGCTCGGTGTGGGCGGCATCGATCTGCATGTCAAGGATGCTCACGCCGGTTGCGTGTGCCACCACTACGACGACCTGATCGATGACGGCTTCCCGCTCATCGGCGCCAAGACCACTGAGGCTGGCGAGTGCATCGACTGCCACAGCGGCGCATTCGCACCGCATGGATTCGCCACTGAGCCCTCCGTGCACCATTCCGAGAGCTGGGTCGCGGCCTCCGGCCACAACACGACCGCCTTCGGGACGATCGGTGCAGTCGAGGACTTTAGTGACCTGCTCGTTGGTACTGATGGCAACCCTGTGACCCCCGCCTGGCCGTTCCCGACCGTCAACGTCTTCTGGGAAGACGGCGACACCGACGCGCCGGCAGGTGCCATGGTCCTTCAAGCCGACTCGGTCGTCACCTGCGAGGACTGCCATACGGGCTTTGAGCTCGCTGGCCCCCACGGCGCCGACGACAACTGGGGCATCGATCCCGCCTACAGCGCGGACTTCGCCTACGCTGAGTTGACCAAGAACGTCGTCGAATACCCGTCGGGCATCAAGATCCGTACGAACCTTACTACGCAGACCGCGTATGAGGACGGCAGCACGATGACGATCTGCTCGAAGTGCCACGACCTGCAGAACTACGGCTCGGGCACTACCTCGGGTACCCCGCTGCCGGAGATCTCCACCGGTAGTGCTGCGTACTACCACGAGGGTTATGAGACCACCTTCACGCCGTACTACACCACGATCACCCGCAATACCGGCTGGAGTGTGTTCCTTGATGCGGCCGGCGACCCGGCAGACGCTGCTGATGCGTTGGCGAACGATTCGACGCTCAACAGCGGCTACACGGTGTTCACTCAGTCTGCCACCGGCACTGTGAACGCTGCGGCCATCGGTTCCTCCAACACGGCTCACTCCAGCCATCACCAGGACACCAAGGATGGTTCGGCGCAGTGCGTGAATTGCCACATCGCTGTCCCGCACGGCTGGAAGGCACCGCGCCTGCTCGTGAACACGGGCTGGGCTGGTGGCACCAACGGCATCCACGCTGGCAACATCGAGGGCGATCGCGCACCGTACCGTTCACCGTACGTGCTCGGCACCAACGCCACCGAAGGCAGCGGCATGCTGCTTGACCCGGCCACCGGGTACAACGGCATGGGCGCGCTCACGTGGCCTGCCGCAGGTCCGATGCGTCTGACCGACGGTGCCGCTGTCTGGGACCGCTACAGCTGTGAAGGCTGCGGCCACCACTACCACGCGGTGCTTGAGCGCAACGTGGTCAACGGTGCAGCCGAAGGTGATCCGCTCAACGTCCGTATCATCACCAACACGTCCGATTACATGGACGACTACGTAGCACCATCAGGAGATTAGTCGCCGTAGAGCCTGAAGGGGCGGGACCCCGCCCCTTCAGGACACGGAATGCGGACTGAAACGACCGGGTCCCCTGTGACCGGTCACGAGAGGAAGAGTGAACATGGAAGGAATCAAGCTTTCCCGCAGGCAGTTCCTGGGAGGAACTGCAGCGGTGGCGGCTGCCTCGGTGCTCCCTGCGGTCTCGTCGGTGGCACCGGCGATGGCAACGCCAGCCGGCACGTTCCCCGATGCGTCGATCAAGGCGGGCCTGGCTGCAGCTCCGCTGGATCCCGCTGCGATCGCGCGCCATGGCTATGAGATCTACAAGGGCATGTACTCCGCCCTTGGACAGGTTGGTTGATGCGAGGCTGCCTTCTGGCCCGTGATTGGCCAGCTCGCAACGCAGTTCCCGAACTCGCTCTACAACCAGATTCCACGTGGCATCTTCAACTACGGCGGTGGCGGCATCAACGCCTGGCGCAACGTGTGTGGTGTCGCGAACGGTGGCGCGGCAATGCTGAAGCTCGTCACCAATGATGGCAATGCCATCGACCAGTACCTCGCATGGTTCGAGAAGACCCCGTTCCCGTCCAACGCTGCATACGTGGACTTCAATGACGGTGGCTGGACACTCACGGGTGCCCAGGTCCCCAAGGACCGCGCGCCGAGCAGTGTGGGCAAGGGTCTTCTCTGCCACGCCACGCACGGTCGTTGGCTCGAGGCCGCGGGCGGTGCTGACGGCGCCTGGGTCACCACCCAGTTCGCTGGCAACGTCGCTGCAGCCGGTAGCGACCGCTGCGCCAAGCTCGTCTACGACTGCGTGTACAAGGTATGCGAGCTCGTCAACGCCTGGGCAGCCGGCTCAATCGCAGCCGCCACGTTCGATCCGAGCGTTGACGCGTGTCTTACCTCCGGTTGCCACGGTGGTAAGGGTGCGTATGACCAGGAGATCATCGACTGCGCACCGCACGTCTCTGGTAAGATGAAGTGCGACGAGTCCTGCCACATGTAGGATGAGTCGGGTACCTGTGGGGACGTAGGTGGTCCTCCCCGGGTGCGAAGAAGCGTTTTGAACGTGTACGATGAGGGGGCGGGCAGCGATGTCCGCCCCCTCATCCACTCTCGATCAACAAGGGATCACGATGGCTGCTGTCACAGTGCGCGTCTTCCGGAACTGCATCGACACATCGAGGGGGCTGGGGGCCGCGGTCCGCCGCAGCCACTGCCACAAGCGCCTCCGGGTCGTCTTCGTGACGGCTCTGGTGCCAGCGCTCCTGGCGCTGACCGTCCTCGGCGGCTGCACAAGCGATGCGCAGGACCGCTCCGAGATGCGCGACTCCCTGGAAGGTCCAGCGCTTGCGGTCTTCCAGCTCGCGGAAGCCGCAGAAGCCGGCGATCTCACCGGCGTGCGGACGCACATGGACACGCGCGCGGTGGGCCTCACGTTCGCCAGGGCGACAATGGCACAGCTGGATAGCATGGGAGAATCGAGCACGCCACAGCACCCCACATCGGGTCACAGCGGCAACTTCAACCCGACAGTGATGGAGCAGACATTCGCTGAGCGGTTCGACGAAGCATTCCGGGCCGGCGTAGCGGATGGCACCGTAGTCGCTGAAGGCACGTTGTTCTCGGCGGTTCTCACCCACGGGCCGGGCGGGGTCGAGATGGTGAACGACTCGGAGGCCGTCGTGCATGTGACGCTGCCTGCGTCTGGAGAGAGCGGAGAGCGCACGGTCGATCTGCGTTTGTCGATGGCCGGCCAGCGCTGGATACTCGTAGCGATCGAGAATACGACCGATCTGTATGGGTTGTTCTTCTGACGGACAGTGATTAAGCAGGGATGGTACACATGGTTGAGTCTGCTCGCACCCCTCTCGATTCCGATGAGCCCGCTGATGGCATGGACCGGACAACACCGCCTGCCGCCGCACCGAACTGGCGCGTGCCCGCTCTCGCGGGCATAGCGATAGCCTTGCTGGTTGGTGTTGTCTTCATGGTGACGCGTTCAACCGGCAACGACGGGCCCGATGCTTCGCCTGAGCCCTCGGCCACTGTCGGTTCGGCCATGGCCGGCCCGGTGGCCGATGTGGTCGTCTCAAAAGAAGCGCTTGCAAGCGTTCCAGACTCGATGGATCTCTCCACGCCCGAGAACGCGGTGCGCTCATATCTCGACTGGTCATCGTATGCGTACCGGACGGCTCAGTCGAGCGCCGCCATCCCCACTATGAGCACCTATCAAGAGGTGAGGGTAGACGCTGGCATCCAGGGCTATATCCAGAAGGGATGCCTTCTCGACATGAAGGTCGTCTCGCTGACGTTCCGTGAGCCACGCGAGGACGCGGAGCGCGTGCATGTACCGGTGAGGGAGAGCTGGGAGTACTCGTACGTCTCCATCTCTGAGCCCGGAAAAGTGATCAGCGGCCCACATGAGGTGACCTATGAGGCCACATACACGGTCATCCCGCAGGGTGATGATTGGGTCGTGGATGAGGTGAAGAGCACCGCGCTCGACACAGTCGTTGCCCCGCCCGATTCGTCCAAGTGACGGACAACGCCATGCGGAGAATCGTACGATTCCTTGCCTCGCCACGCCTGGCGGCAGCCCTGTTGCTGTTCATCGGTGCCTGGGTCACGATCGCCACATTCGTGCCACAGCGCACCACCTCCCCCGGGGAAATCGCGGCATGGGATGCAGCGAACCCGGCGCTTGCGACTGTGGTGAATGCGGTCGGATTGCACGACGCGTTCACAGCTCCGGCTTTCATCGTCCCCAGTCTGCTCCTCGCGCTTTGTACGGCCGTGTGCGCATGGCAGCGAACGGGAGTCGCTCGCAGGCGCGCTCGTGTGCTGCGTGAGGTCTCGGCTGCGGGCGTGGCAAACGATTTCGCTTTGGCCGAGCTGTCTATTCCCGTTGCACCGGATGTCGAGAACGACGAGGCCTACAGGAGAGTCGTTGCCACGCTGCGTGAGCTGGGCATCCCGGGCAGCCGGGTAGGCGACAGGGTCGTCTCGGTCTCGCCGTGGTGGACGGTATGGGGTACTGCGATCTTCCACTGGGCGCTCGTGACTCTGATCGTGCTCATGGCGCTCGGTAGTCTCGCTCGTGCCTCGGGTCAGATGGGCGTGGCGGTCGGTCAGACACGACCCGATCAGCCGGAGTCGTACGGCGAACTCACGGCTGGGCCGTTGTACCGATGGGCATCGAACGACCGCTCGATCCGCGTGGACGACTTCCATCTGGACTACATGGCTGGCGGCATCAGCCGGGGGCCAACGCCAACAGTCGCGGTCCTCGACGGCGATGGCGAGGTGCTCGAGTCTCGCATCGTCTACCCGAACCACATCCTCAGGCACGGATCGCTGTCCATATATCCGGTCGACTACGGCCTGTCGGCGGAGATTGCGATGCTCGACGACCAGGGTGCCGAGATCCAGCGGACTGTGCAGCTGCTGGATTTTGATGGGACGAGTCCTGATGGGACAGCGCCGGTCAGCGAGATCGGTCTGTACGGCTCCAACGGCCAGGTGCTGAACAGGTTGACCGTGTCGGTGCCGCTCGACAGTGTGCCCGAGGGTTTTCTCGGCCGGATTCCGAAGGACCCCAGCGCCCATGTGGTCGTTGCCGATCTGACCGGCGCAGTGCTGCTCGATGAGGTCCTGAGGCCTGGAGAGGAAGCGGCCCTGCCACTCGGCGGATCGCTTCGTCTGCTTGGTGTCGACTACTATGCCAGACTGCAAATCGTGGACGACCCGACCATCACCTTGCTGTATATCGCCGGCGCGATCGCACTGGCAGGCCTGGGAATCGCCACGCTTGCACGCCAGATGATATTCACGGCTGGCATACGGATCGAGGGTGAGGCGCGCATCATGGCGGTGCGCATGCGGCTGTGGCGGATCCACACCACCAGCAAGACTGAGATCGAGAGCGAGCTGCGTCGGGCGCTCGGCGCCACTGAAGGGAGTGCGTGATCGTGGAGATCATCATGACGTGGGTGACGCTCTTTCTGTATGCGGGCGCAACGGCACTCTCAGCGATCGGCGTTGTCTTCGGCAAGGACAGGCTTCTTGGGAGGTCGGTCCTGGTGGCCGCCGTTGGACTCGCGGCGCAGGTCGCTTCACTCGGCTTCCGTTGGGTCCGCGTCGGTCACGGTCCATACCTGGGCTTCTATGAGGTTTCCGCGGCGCTGGTGCTCTTTGTCGTGGCGACGTTCGTGTACGTCGCATGGCGGCAGCCCCGGCTCGCCAGTGCTGGGATCGGCGTGATGCCGGTAGCGCTCCTGCTGCTGGGCGGCGCGATGCTCGCACAGGGCACCGAGGTGCCGATGACCGGCAAGCTCACCAGCTTCTGGCTCGCTATACACGTGATCTTCGCCAACCTCGCGTTCGGCGCGTTCGTGATCTCGTTCGGCCTGGCCATCGCCTACATCGTGCGAGAGCGCTCCGGCTCGGGCGCGTGGGCGAAGCGTTTCGAGAAGCTTCCCGCGCAGGATGCGGTCGAGAACCTGACGGTGCGCTACGTGCTCGTCGGGTTCTTCTTCTGGGGCATCATGATCGTGACCGGCGCCATCTGGGCCAACGAGGCCTGGGGCCGCTACTGGGGCTGGGACCCGGTGGAGACGTGGAGTCTCATCGTGTGGATCATCTACGCCGTCTACCTGCACCTGCGCTACACGCTCAAGTGGGACGGTCAGCGCCTGGCGTGGGTGGCGATCCTTGCGATGCCGCTCTCGCTCTTCACGCTGGTTGGCATTCCTGCCGTGTTCGACACGACCCACGCCGGCATCGGAGGGTTGGGTAAGGACCTCTGATGCACGAGGTGCACGGTGCCTCCTGCGCATCGCTCTAACGGGGATGCACTCAAGGTGCGCCCGTTTGAGTATGGTCTGGTCGAGGATCCGGTGAGCAGCCTACCGGCCGTGGGGCACCTTCAGCCGATCTTATGCAAATGACCGTGCTTGGGGCCGTGAGTTGCGGGTTCTTTCTCGATGCCGATCGCGCTCTTCTGCCTCGTGGGCATCCCCACGGTCTACAACACCATCCACGCGGGTTACATCGGGGGGGTCGAGGGCCAGCTCTGGTAGAGCGGCACCGGCCGATCACCGCACCTGCAGTCCGCATACGGCGAAGGGCGCCCCGCGGGGCGCCCTTCGTGCATTCGCCGGTGATTGCGGCAACAGCTACTCGGCCGCCGCCTCTTCTCGATTGTCCGCTCCGGAGAGCCGCTTCATGGCAGCCGCCATCTTCTTGGGCATCTCGCCGATCTTCTCTTTGCCGATGCCAAGGAAGTCGAACTGCTCGCCATAGTCGCGCATCATGACCTTCATGGCGGAGAGCATGTAGCTGCGCTTGAAGCCCTCCGGCAACGCCAGGATCTCGTTCATCTTGTTCGCGTAGAACGTCATGTAGCAGCGCCCGAGCGCGATCGTCACGTCGGTGAGCGACATGTTGTACGGCTCGATGATCGGGGTCGAGATGTTGTACTTGGAGTAGTCCCAGACGCGGATGCGGTCGTGCACATCGTCCCAGAGCGCCGTGTAGGGCATCGGGGTGAGCACCGGGAACACAGCGATATCCGGGTTGAGGCGCGCGGCCATCTCGGCGGTCGCCTTGATGGAGTCCCACGTCTCTTCCGGGAAGCCGATCATGAACGAGGCTTCGATCATGATGTCGTGCGCCTTGAGGATGTTCACCGCGTGTTCGTTCATGTCGATCGTGGTGCCCTTGTTGAGGCTGTTAAGGAGCTCGTCGGTGGACGTTTCGAGGCCGAGATAGATGTGCATGATGCCGGCGCCGGCGTACTTATGCAGGATGTCCTCGTCGCGGATGATGTCCTCGACCCGGGTCTCGATGAGCAGCTTGGCCCCAAGATCGGCCTCGATGAGCAGGTCTAGGATCTTCTCCCAGCGATTGCGATCCCGCGTGGGGTACGCGTCGATCATGGTGATGAACTCGACGTGGTACTCATCCACGAGGTGGCGGATCTCATCAACCACCTTGTACGGGTCGCGTGCGCGCCACTCGCCGCGCCAGAACACGCGCTGGCTGCAGAACGAGCAGCCCATCATGCAGCCGCGGGAGGTGAGGATCGACGCCATGCGTCCCCACGGGTCGATGTTGTAGTGATAGTCGTCCCACTCCAGCGCATCCCAGGCGGGGGTCAGCGTGTCGAGGTCCTCGATGTGCGGTCGCTGCGGCGTTGCCACGATCTCGCCGTCACGCACGAATGCGATGCCCTTCACGTCCTCGAGCGCCCGTCCGTCAGCGAGTGCGCCGAGGAGCTCGGCGAGCGTCTCCTCCATCTCGCCGCGCAGGATCACGTCGACGGGGTTCTCCTCTTCGTTGAGCATCTCCTCGTACATGAACGTGGGATGCGGGCCGCCGATGAGCGTATGGATCGCAGGGTCGACCTGCTTGGCCACACGGAGCGCTTCAACGGCCGCGGGGACGGTGCACGTGCTGATCGCGCCGGTGACCGGGAGGTAGTCGATGGACATGACAACGTCCGGCTTGTAGGTCTCGATCTGGTGCCGGATCTCCTCATACGATGTGTCCTTGTACATCGCGTCGTAGATCTTGGCCTCGTGCCCGGCGTTGATGGCGGCGCCGGCGAGGTAGACGAGGTGCAGGGGTGGCCAGTTGCCGATCATCTGCTGACCCCAGCACTTGTACGGTGGTGTCACGAACAGGACTCTGCTCATACGGATATGTCTCCCATCGGTTGCACGTGTCGAGCATTGGGACAGCAAGCATGGTACCACTGGTAGGAGAAAGGTTGCTTCACATATCCTTACCCGGCAGCCGAGGCGCGCCGCGCGTGGTACCCTCGCACGACGGCACGAGAGAAAGGTGCGATCCGCCCGATGGCTGACCATTACCAGCTGCTACAGGTCCGTCGCGACGCCTCCCCTGAGGTGATCGCCGCGGCGTACCGGCGTCTCATGCGGGACGCCCATCCCGATCATGGTGGGAGCGCCGAGCGGGCCACGAGGCTGAACGTGGCGTACGAAACGCTCGCCGATCCCGCGGCCCGGGCCCGGTATGACGCGGCGCTTCCGCCGGAGAGCTGGCGAGGCCGGTCGCTGGCTCCCGAGATCGCGTACAGGCTCGGACGCTCGCTCGGGCGGTTCGTGCGCTCCGTCCGTCACGATTCTCTCTAGACACCGGCAACGCGGCCCCAAAGGACCGCGTTGTGTGTCGGTGCATGTGAGGGCGGCAGGCCTACAGGTACTGCCACACGTCGTCGATGCCGGCGTCGCTTGCCGGGATGCACTCGGTGATCGTGAGCGCATAGGTGCCGGTCTCGGGGTCGATCAGGCGCAGGTCGACCGTCTCGGGCTCCTCGTACCAGCGGCCCTGGGGGTCGATCAGCCGCTTCACGCGCGGACGGAGCAGGTCGTCTTTGTTCACCCGGAACACCACGGCCGTCGACCCGTCGTCGATCGTCACCACGGCACCCATCGGATAGATGCCCAGCATCGCCACAAGCGCCTTGGTGACGCTGGGGTCGTACGCCTTGCTCCGGCCCTGCATGAGCACCGCAAGCGCCTTGTCGGGCCGTATCTCGCGCCTGAAGGGCCGCCGGGTGGTCATTGCGTCGTACGCGTCGCATAGCGCCACGATCTTCGAGAACAGGTGCTGCTCTTGCGGCGTGTCCGCCGGCGGATACCCCTGCAGGTCGTGGCGCTGGTGGTGTTCGTAGGCCACCACCATCGGCATCTGGTCGACGAGCTGGATCCGCTTCAGCAGGTCGGCGCCCTCGATGGTGTGGCTCTTCACGATCTGCCACTCGTCCGCGGTGAGGGGGCCTTCCTTGTTGAGGATGTCCTCCGGGATGCGCACTTTGCCGAGGTCGTACAGAAGCGCCGAGAGGCCCAGCGAGCGCAGCGTCTCCTTGTCGAGCCCGATGGAGGCGCCGAGCGCGAGGGAGAGGATGCATACGTTGAGCGAGTGGTTGAGCGTGTAGTCGTCGTGCGTCTTGATCGCGGCGAGCCCCAGGATCGCGGCCGGGTCCTTGAACAGCGTGTCCAGCAGCGCGCTGATCATCTGCTGCAGCCCGTCGACCTCGAACACCTTCCCGAGCTTGGCTTGCGTCTCCACATCGCGCATCAGCGCGACGCCCTGGTCGTAGATCTCGCGTCCGTGGGCTTTGTTCTCGCGCTCCTCGGCGGCGCGTACTTCGTCGTCGAGATCGCTCGTCTCGGCGAGTGACACCGTGGCCACGCCGGCGCGCGCCAGGAAGGCGGTGGCTTCGTCGATGGTGCTGATGGATGTGTCGTTCAGGAGCGAGGCGAGAGCGCCCGCATCGCTCTGCGAGAAGCCGAGGGTGAACGTCACGGCCGAGACGCCGCGCGCGAGCAGGTCTTCGATGAGCTTGCGGTAGGTCACGCTCTCCTCGGGAAGCACCTGATTCTCGATGAACAGCGTGGCCTTGTACACGTTCAGTGTGACGTTCTCAAAGCCGAGCTCGGCGAGTGTGGCCACGGCCTCCGAGAGCTCCCGTGTCGACTGCTCGACCAGGGGATGCGTGGCCGGGTACAGCGCGTCGTTGTTCTGCGCCACCGCGATCGCCCGGGCCAGCGCCCGTGCCGCGTTGAGGCGCTTCTCGCTCGAGAACGGCGGCCGCGCCGCCGGACCCGCTATCGAGGCGAGCTCCTCCGGCGTCTCAAGCCTCTCATCGTCGATGGGGTGATCGGTCACTCGACTTCCCTCCTTCTGTCGGTGCGGCTCCGGCCCTCTATGGAGTCCAGGACCCTTCCCGCCAGGTATCGAAGCTCACGGTTCTTCTTTCCGAGCACAAGCCGTCGCGAGGCGATCCGCCTGAGCGCCGGTATGGCGCGCTCAGAGCCGATAGCTTCGAGACTCTTGAGTACTTCTTTCTTGAGCTCGTAGTTCCTCTCATTCACCTCGGCGGCGGCGATCACCTTGAGCAGCGCGGGGACGGCGTCCTCGATGCGGGCGGCGCCGATCTCACGTGCCGCGACGCGGCGCGTCTCGGGGTCCCAGTGCGCCAGGCACTTCTCGAGAAGCTGGACGCTTTCGGTGCCCGGCGTCCGTGCGATGACCGCGACCGCGGCCTGCCGGACGCGCGCGTCGAGGTGCTCGAGTCCAAGCGCGACGGTGGGGGTGAGCCTCCGTGAGCCGATCGCTCGCAGCATGTCGAGGACCACCAGGGCCTCCGCGGGCTCGCCCGAGCGCAGCACCCTGCCGGCCACGGGCGCCATCGATTCCGAGATCATATCCGCGAGTGCGACCAGCGTGTCCCGGGAGGCCTGATCGCCGTGCTGGTATGCGTCGATCACCGCTTCGGCGCCGGTTGCTCCTGAAGCAAGGAGCAGGGCACGGGCGGCTTCTGACGTGTGGTCGAGCAGGAGCTGGCGCACGCACTCATGCGCCAGGACCGGGTCCGACAGCGTATGACGGGCCGCCGCGGCCGCAGCCGACGTGGCGGGGTCGCTCCCCGCGTCGTCCAGCAGCACCGCGGCATCCGCGACCTGCGGCAGGGCACCGTGCTTGGCCGCTGCCGGGATGGCCTCGGCAACCGCCCGCACGGCGTCTTCGGTCAGCCTGAGCCGGGCAACCCTGATCGCCGTGGCAAGCCCGCGCGCGGCCGTGTCCCGCACGGTGGTGCCGGCCACCAGCCGGTCGAGCTGCAGCACGTCCTCCTCGTCGGTGCCGCTCACCTCGGCGGCTATGCCAGACACGTCGGCCTCCGCGGGGATGCCGCGCTGCTCGTCCGATGTCAGCGAGGGGCGCATCAGGGCGGCTACCTCCGCGAGGACCGCGGGCGGGAGCTCGAGCGCGCCGAGCAGCGTGTCTTCGTCCTCGGAGCGCATCTGTGCGGTGAGGCGGAGCAGCCGGGCCAGGGCGGCAGGCGGCATGTGAGCCACAACGCCGAGCATGCCCGTCATCGCGTCGCCCGCCGGTGTGTGCTCGAGCGCCGCACCGAGGAGCGCGAGCCGCGACTGCTCGTCGAGGAAGCGGAGCGCCTCGGCGCATCTGTTCCTGGCGAGGTCGCGCGCCGCGGGCTCGAGCCGGTCGATGGCCTCGGCCACCGCGTCGTGCGGCTCGCCTCCGCCGCCGACCGACGCACCCCATGCCTGCGCCGCCCGTGCGAGCTCGGGCGCGATCTCATCGAGCGGGGACGCCGTGAGGTCCAGGCCGAGCAGCCCTTCCTCGGCCGAGGCACGCAGCGTGACCTCGACCACGGCGATGTTCGCGACGCCGGCGTCAAGCAGCGCCTTGCGGAAGCCGCCGGACCCGCGCAGTGCGACCGAATCGCGGCTCAGCGTCTCGAGGAACAGGACGGTTTCTTCGTCGGTGACCTCAGGCGCGATGATCAGCTGACCCGCCTGCAGCCCGTGAAGTGTCTCGCCGAGTGCGGCGATCTGTGACACGCCCTCGCCCACGGCGGTATCGCCGAGGATGAAGCGGCTCCGGTCGACCTTGAGCTGGATCGGGCCGGTTGCTCGCGTCACCGTGCGGACGGCGCCGGTGAACCGGGTGATCGCCTCGCCGCGCATGGGGCTCGCCGCCGGGTAGAGCCGCACCGCGTTCATGGCCAGTGCCAGCGAACGGAGGAGCGCTTCAGCATGCGCGGCGGTCGTACTGGCCGGATGCTCCATCGCTCCTCCTCTCGCACATTCGAGCGGTTCGGGTATATCGTCAACAGTCGAAGTGTGGCGTTGAGCCTGACGCACTGCCATCCGGTCACGTATATCGTATTCCCTAATGGGCGATACTGAAGGAGATTCGTGGCACTTCGTAGTGACGCATACTACCGGCAGCTCGTTGAGTCGGAGCTCAGGGCGGCCGGTGTGAGCGAGCCACCGGTGTCGCTGGAGGCCGTTGCCGCGCATCTCGGCGTTCCTGTCCGTTCGATCCCGCTCCCGCTCTGGTTCACCGCCGCGCTCATCTACGAGGACGGCCTTCCGGCGGTCCTGCTCAACGCCAGCAGGCCGATGCTCGTCAGGCAGGTGGGTCTTGGCCATGTGTTGGGGCACATCCTCGTGGTGCTCGACGACCCGGAGACCACGTTTCCCCGTGACAGAGAGGACAAGCATCGCATCGCCGACATGCTGGCCGACGAGTTCGTGACGCCCGGCTACCTGGTGCGCGACCAGGCGCAGAAGTGGTTCAACGACTATCGGTACCTCGCCGGACTGTTCGGCGTCCCCGAGTCGCGGATGTTCGAGGCCATGCGCGACCTCGGCCTTATCAAGAGCCGGGGGGTCGTCTGGGACTACTGACCGTCGTGTCGTCCCCGGCTGGTATCATCGACATGCGGCCGGAACCGGTACGCTACAGCTCGGGAGGTGATGCACATGCGGACGTCTTACGCCATCGGCGTCGATGTCGGCGGCACCAGAGTGGCCGCAGGTCTTGTCGATCGCAAGGGCAGGATGCTCAAGGAAGTCCGGACCCTCACGCCCCGGGACGCGGGGCCGTTCGCCATCGTCGACGCGATCATCGAGCTGATCACGGATGTCGCTTCGAGCGTGCACCCGGCCGAGATCGCGGGCATAGGCGTGGGACTTCCGGCCCAGATCGACTTCCTTCGGCAGTCGGTCGAGTTCTGTACGAACCTCCCGCTGGCCGGTGTCGACATGCGCTCCCTCATCATGTCCCGGGTACGGCACTCCGTCACGATCGACAACGACAGCAACTGCGCCGGCATCGGTGAGAGCAGGTTCGGTGTCGGCAAGGGCGTGCGCGACTTCGTGATGATCACGCTCGGCACAGGCGTGGGCGGGGCGCTCTTCCTCGATGGACAGCCGTACCGGGGTTCGCGCGGTCTCGGCGCCGAAATCGGTCACATGGTGGTGCAGCTCGATGGCCCGCCATGCCCGTGCGGCGGGGCGGGTCATCTCGAGTCGTACCTCGGCCGTCCAGCGATCGCCGCGCGTGGCAGGGAGGTCGCCGCCACGTTCCGGGCGTTCGATCTGCGTGAGGCAGCCGGTGGAGACGCCGAGCAGGTCACGGCGGAGCATGTGATCGTCGCGGCGCTCAAAGGCGATGAAGACGCACGCGGCATCCTGCTCGACGTGGGCGAGATCCTGGGGCGGGCGCTCGTCAGTATCGTGAACATACTCAACCCCAAGCTCATCATCGTCGGCGGTGGCGTGGGCGAGTCATGCGGCTTCCTCGTTGAGCGCGCTGCCGAGGTCATCGATCACGAGGCCCTGGCAGGACGCAGAGACGTCCGGGTGGTCCAGGCCGAACTCGGTAACGACGCGGGAGTGCTCGGCGCGGCGGCGCTCGCCTTCGATGAGTACGATTCTCGTGAAGGGATACACCGGTGAGTGAGCAGGGATCCACCACACCAGCCAAGGTCTACTTCGCTCCGATGCGCTCGCCGATGAAGCGCAGCATGGTCGCTCGGGTCGGCGGATTGCTGGGCAGGGCGGGGTTGGCCGATGCCATCGCGGATGGCGACCTGGTCGCCGTGAAGCTGCACTTCGGGGAGCAGGGAAACACGGGATTCGTGAGCCCCGTGTACCTGCGCGAGGTGGTCAGACGCATCCGTGATGCGGGCGGGAAACCGTTCCTCACGGACGCCAACACCCTGTACCGCGGCGAGCGGGCGAACGCGGTCGAGCACCTGGCGTGCGCGATCCACAACGGGTTCTCCTTCGCCACGGTGGGTGCGCCGCTCATCATCGCCGACGGACTCGACGGCCGCGACGCCGTGGAGGTCCCAGTGAACGGCAAGCACTTCGAGTCGGTCCGCATCGGTTCGGCGGCCATGCACGCCGACGCGATGGTGGTGGTCACGCACGTGAAGGGCCACGAGGCGACCGGGTTCGGCGGCGCCCTCAAGAACGTGGGCATGGGACTCGGATGCCGCTCGGCGAAGCAGCGCATGCACTCCGACTTCAAGCCCGAGGTGACCCCGGAGACCTGCACCGCGTGCGCGCGGTGTGTGCGCTGGTGTCCGGTCAAGGCCATCACGATCGGGCCCGACCGCTACGCGGTCGTCGACTATGACGTCTGTTACGGCTGCGGCGAGTGTGTTGCCGCGTGCCCGTACGGCGCGATCGCCACGCAGTGGAAGACCGACGCCACGAGCATCCAGGAGAAGATCGTGGAGCACGTGGCTGGAGCGCTGGACGGCAAGGACGGCAAGGTCGTGTACCTGTCGTTCGTCACCGCCGTCACCCCGGATTGCGACTGCTTCTCGTTCTCCGACGCGCCGATCGTCCCGGACATCGGTGTTCTTGCCTCCACCGATATCGTCGCGATCGAGCAGGCGGCGTTCGATCTCGTCACCCAGGCGCAGGGTCTCACGGGTTCTCGCGGTGAGGGCCTCAGCGCTGGCGCCGACAAGTTCATCGCCATCACCGGTGTGGACGGCACGCATGCGATAACGTATGCGGAGGAAATGGGACTGGGAACGACCAGCTACGAGCTGGTTCGGGTGGACTAGCACGTGCAGTCACGGGCCGACAGGAGCATCCAGTGGACTACTTCGACCTTCTGAAGCGCGCATGGACCATCACCTGGCGCTACAAAGCCCTCTGGGTGCTTGGGCTGTTCGCGGGCGCGGTGAGCGGTGGTTCCACTGGCGGTGTTGGCAGCAACTACTCCATGGGCTCGCAGGACTTTTCGGGCGACGGCGGGCAGGCCTTCACGCAGATGGAGCGCTGGGCCACCGACAACCTGGCGTTGATAGCCGTGGTGGCCGGCGTGCTCGTGATCATCTCGCTCGCGCTGTGGATCCTGTCGGTCGCCGCGCAGGGGAGTCTCGCATACGGGACGAACGAAGCCGCCGAGGGACGTGCGCCGTCGCTCGGCACGGCCTGGTCGGTGGGTTTCTCCAAGTGGGGCCGCACCTTCATGATCCAGTTCGTGCTGGGGCTACCCGTTCTGCTGGTGGCGATGATGATGGGCGGCGTGCTTGTCGCGTCCGGGCTGGTTGGCGCTTCTGGCGGCGAAGCTGCTGCGGGTGTGGGCATCTGCCTGTTCTTTCCGGTGCTGCTCGCCGTCATCTTCGTTGCCGCATTCATCATCGGCATCCTCGCGCCGATGGCGATCCGCTACGGCGTGCTGCTCGATGTGACCTTCGGGCAGGCCATCAAACGGGCGTGGAATGACCTGTGGGGCAAGAAGGGTCTGTTCGTGTTCTGGCTCGTCATGCTGCTTCCCGGCCTCGCGTATGGCGTCGCGGTCACCGTCATCGCCATCCCGCTCGCGATCCCGCTGGTGCTCCTGTTCATCGCCGAGCAGTTCGTGATGGCGATCGCGCTGATCGTGCTCATGGTCCTCGTGCTCATGCTCCCCGGCGCGATCTACGGCACGTTTGTCAACGCCGCATGGACGCTCTTCTTCCGCCGCGTCGCCGGTCTCGACCCGGATGTGTCCTCCGCGGCTCCTGTGTACGACGGACCGCTGTCCGGCGGCGACGCGGGGGCCTACGCGCCGCCCGCACCTCCCGTCATGCCGGATGGCGGATACGTGCCGCCAGCACCTCCGGCGTACGTGCCTGGCGGAGCGTCCGGTGAGGGGCAGGGCCTTCCGGTGGGATCCGAGGACGTCGAGACAGCCGACGAGGACATGCCGCCGTCAGATGCCTGAGACGAGCGGAGTCCTGCTGGTTTGCGCAACGCCCATCGGCAATCTGGGCGACGTGACCCTGCGCGTGCTTGACGCGCTCCGGACCGCTGACGTGATCGCGGCCGAGGACACCCGCGTGACCCGCAAGCTGCTCGCTCGCTACGAGATCCGTACGCCGCTCGAGCCCTATCACGAGCACAACCGTGCCGTTAAGACACCGGAGCTGGTGGACCGCATCGAGAGGGGAGAGAGGATCGCGCTGGTCTCCGACGCCGGCACGCCCGGCGTCTCCGACCCCGGCGAGCAGCTCGTCGACGCGTGCCTGGAGGCCGGTTTCACCGTGGAGGTCCTGCCCGGCGCTTCGGCCATCCTCACAGCGCTCGTCGCCAGCGGCCTGCCCACCAGCGCGTTCTACTTCGGCGGCTTCCTGCCACGCAAGCAAGGCGAAAGGTTCCGCGCGCTTCAGAAGCTGGCCGACCTGGACGCCACGCTCATCTTCTACGAGTCGCCCGGCCGTACACCCGCCACGCTCGCCTCGATCGCTGAAGCGCTCCCGGGTCGTCGCGCGGCCGTTGCACGCGAGCTCACCAAGCTGCACGAGGAGATCGTGCGAGGCGAGGTGGGGGAGCTTGCCGAGCGCTACGCCGACCATGAGATCAGGGGCGAGGTCGTGCTGCTCGTGGGGTCTCCCGAGGAGCCCGTCCAGCTGCTGATCGATGAGGAGTCGGTCCGCGAGAAGCTCGCGGCGGCCATCGCCGCTGGCGCCACCCGCCGCGACGCGGTGCGTGACGTGGCCCGCGAGATGGGGCTTCCAAGAAACGACGTCTACCGGCTGTCGCTGGGGCTGTAGAGCGACGCCTTCACGGCACGGCTACAGGCCCTTGATCTCCGTGATGCACGCCGCGCACACCGTGCGGCCCCTGACCGGCTGCACCCGCTCTTCGCTCCCGCAGATCACGCATGACTCCCGGTACTTCTCCAGGATGATGCGCTCCCCGTCGACCGATATCGAGAGCGGATCCTTGACATGTATGCCGAGGGTTCGCCGCAGCTCCATGGGGATGACGATGCGTCCGAGGTCGTCGACCCGACGCACGATACCGGTGTCGTTCATGCTGTGCCCCTTTCGAGCAACTGCTCTGATCGCGCGGTGCGGTATCATGTGGGATTGTCCGGAACATCCGGCGTCGCTTCCATAAATACCCATATTGAAGACGAGGTAACCACCGGTGAGCAAGCCGCCGTTTTACGTCACCACGCCAATCTACTATGTCAACGCTGAACCGCACCTGGGCACAGCGTACACAACGATCGCGGCCGACGCCGTTGCGCGGTATCGCCGTATGACCGGACACGACGTCCGCTTCCTCACGGGGCTCGACGAGCATGGACAGAAGATCGCCCAGGCTGCCGAGGAGCACGGGGTGTCTCCGCAGGAGTGGGTGGACTCGATCGCACCCACGTTCACGAGCGCGTGGGAGATGCTCGGCATCACCTACGATGACTTCATCCGCACCACCGAAGATCGCCACAAGCGTGGTGTGCAGGCGTTCTGGCAGAAGCTGCACGACGACGGTCACCTCTATCAGGGCAACTACGAGGGCTGGTACTGCGTGCCGGATGAGACGTACTGGACCGAGGACCAGCTCGAGGAGCCCGGCGTCTGCCCACAGTGCGGGCGCGAGGTGAAGTTCATCCGCGAGGACAACTGGTTCTTCAAGCTCTCCGAGTTCCAGCAGCCGCTGCTCGACTTCTACGCCGCAAACCCCGAGTTCGTGCAGCCGGAGACACGGCGCAACGAGGTCGTCTCCTTCGTGCAGGGCGGCCTCAAAGACCTCTCGATCTCGCGCACCACGTTCTCCTGGGGCGTGCCCATCCCGTTTGCCGAGGGACACGTCACGTACGTGTGGATCGACGCCCTGCTCAACTACATCACGGCGCTCGGCTACGGCAGCGACGACCCGGCGGATCAGGAGCGTTTCGCGCGGTACTGGCCGGCCGATATCCACTTCGTGGGCAAGGACATCATCCGCTTCCACTGCGTGATCTGGCCGGCCATGCTCATGGCCGCGGGCATCGAGCCGCCAAAGAGCGTGTTCGCGCACGGCTTCCTGCTCACCAAGGGCGAGAAGATGAGCAAGTCCAAGGGCAACGCGCAGACTCCTGCCTCGCTGGTGGAGCGCTTCGGTGTGGACGCGTACCGTTACTACTTCCTGCGCGACGTCTCCTTCGGCCACGACGGTTCGATCTCGATCGAGGGCATGGTCCAGCGATACAACGGTGACCTTGCCAACGACTGGGGCAATCTCTGTTCGCGGCTCTTCAACATGACCGAGAAGTACCTCGACGGCGCGGCACCGGCGGCGCCGGATCTCACGGCTGAGACCGACGATGACGCCACGATGCGCGCGATCGCGGGCAAGCTCCCTGAGACCTATGAGGACCACATGCGGCGCCTCGACTACTCGGCAGCGCTCGAGAGCGCATGGGAGCTCATCAAGTTCGCGAACCGCTACATCGAGAACAGCGCGCCGTGGACGCTTGCCAAGGAGGGCGATACCGTCCGGCTGGCGGCCGTGCTCTACAACGCGCTCGAGGCCGTGCGCATTTCGGCGCTCTTCACGGCTCCCGTGATGCCGAACACCTCCGCCGAGGTCTGGCGGCGCCTCGGCCTTGGCGATATCACCGCGGTGACCGATGTGCGTGCCGCCGCCGAGTGGGGCGGTCTGCCCGAGGGCTCGCGTGTGACCAAGGGCGACGCGCTCTTCCCGCGTATTTACGACGAGGTGTAGCCGCGCCGAGCCCGGAAGGAGGGAGTCGACTGTGGTCGAATCGCTGCCTGCACTGCCCGATCTGGGCGCCCCTTCGGTCGACGCTCACGCGCACCTTGCGATGCTCGAAGACCCGGCCGCGGCGCTTGTCCGCGCGTCGCGTGCGGGGATCGCGCTAGTGGCCACGGTCGTCGACCTCACCGAGTCGCCTGAGGCGACACTGGGCGGGCTCGAGGGCTGGATGTCGGCTGCAGGACGGTATCTCGAGCCCGAGGGCCTCGCTGTCCCCGAGGTGCGGCTGATCGTGGGTTGGCATCCGCACAACGCGAGCGCGGGCGATGACGCGCTGTTCGCACGGCTCCGTGAGCTCGCGGCCGACCCGCGCGTGGGCGGCTTCGGCGAACTCGGCCTTGACTTCCACTACGACCACTCGCCACGCGACGATCAGCGCGCGTGGTTCCGCCGCCACCTCGAGCTTGCGCGAGAGGTCGGTCTTCCGGTGGAGATCCACCTGCGCGAGGCGCACGACGAGGGCCTGGCACTGCTGCGTGAGGTGGGCGTCCCCGAGGCCGGCTGCATCATCCACTGCTTCACGGAAGGCCCGGAGCTGGCCGAGCGGTTCCTCGAGCTCGGCTGCCACATCTCGTTCGCCGGACCGGTCACGTTCAAGAAGGCCGAGGCGCTCCGCGAGGCCGCGCGCATCGTGCCGCTCGACCGGCTGCTGGTGGAGACCGACTGCCCCTTCCTGGCACCGCATCCGTATCGCGGGCGGCCGAACGAGCCGGCCTTTGCGGTGCTCAACGCCGCAACAGTGGCCGACGTGAAGGGCGTCGCGCACGCCGAGGTGGCCGCGGCGGCTCTCGAGAACGCCCGGACGTTGTTCGGGCGGCGGCACGTACGGTGAGCGGTGATGAACGGACCGCGCGCGACGCGGTGGCGAGCGGCGACGCACCGATCGCGCCCGATCCGGTGACGGCGCCTCGTCCGCTCGTGCTCGGCATCGCCGGGAGTCCGCGACGAGGCGGCAACAGCGACACGCTGCTGGCGGCGGCACTCGACGGTGCCGCGGAGGCCGGGGTCGCCACCGACACCCTCGCGGCGGCCGGGCTCGGCCTTGCGCCGTGCCGTGGCTGCAGCACCTGCTCGCGGACGGGGGAGTGCATCCTTTCCGACCCGTGGCGTGACGTCTTCGAGAGGATCGACCGGGCCGACGCGCTCATCGTCGCGTCGCCCGTCTACTTCGCCACTGTGCCCGCGGTGCTGAAGGTCCTCTACGACCGCATGCAGCCCTACTGGGCGCGCACGCACGTCCTCGGCCACCCACGGCCCGCTCGCCGGCCGGGGGCGATCCTGCTCGCCCGCTCCGGGGGAGACCCGTACGGGTTCGACGCCGCCGAGGCGACCACGCGCAGTGTGCTTGCGGTTCTCGGGATCGATGTGCTCGATGTGCTCAGGGTGGCGGGGCTCGATGCCGCGGGCGACGTGGCACACCATCCGGAGGCGCTCACCGGCGCACGGCTGCTGGGCAGCGCGGTCGCGCTGGAGGCGATCCGCCGCCGATCCGGTTAGCGCGCCGGTCGTCGTCACAGCGGGCCCGTTCGTACGTCGTGCCGCCGACCGTGGCCCGAATCCGTCCACCGGGCGTTGCCGTTCGTCAGGTCGCAGGTCAGAGCGCGTGGAACGTTTCCGGGCGACTGGGCTATACTTCGAAGGTCGCGTTTGTGACAGAACTGTAACCGGTCGAGAGGCTTGTATGCGTACGCCGGTCCGTCCGGCCCGCTTGCTGAAGAACCATCACGTCGCAGTAGTGCTCCTCGCAGTCGTCGTCGCAGCCAGCACATTCGTTGCACTTGCATGGGCCGATAAGGGCGTCACCGTCGTTGTCGACGGCAAGGTCGCCTATCACAAGACTGATGCTGACACCGTTGCCGACGTCCTCGCCGAGGTCGACATCGACCTTGACGACGGCGACCTCGTGTCCCCGCTACCCGAGCAGCATGTGGCCGATGGCGCCGAGATCGTCGTTCGCCAGGCGGTTCCCGTCACCATCGAGTGCAACGGCACGCAGGTCGATGTGAACGTCATCGGCACCACCGTGGCGGACGCACTCGTCACCGTGGGCCTCGATCCCTCGGCGGGACTCGCGGTCGACCCTCCGATCGACGCCATGTTGTCCGAAGAGATGACCATCACCGCTACCGACGTCTTCCTCCGTGTGCTGAAGGAGGAAGACGTGGTGGCGTTCGAAACGATCGAAGAGCCCGACGCTGACCTCTACGTGGGGCAGCGCACGGTCGTGCAGGAAGGCGCCGAGGGACGTGCGATCCGCGTGTATCAGCTCACCATGCAGGGCGAGGTCGAGGTGGCGCGCACGGTGAAGGCCGAGGAGATCCTCGTGGAGCCCGTCCCCGCGATCGTGCGGGTCGGAACCAAGCCCAAGCCGGAGCCGCAGGTGCCGAGAGTCGCCCGCCAGCCCAGGATGCTCGGCGGGACCGATGCGGGAGCGGCGGGTCCGGACGAAGGCCGCACGCTTCGTGTGAGTGCCACGGCATACACGCCCTGGGATCCCGGTTGCGGTGGCCTGAGCGTTATCGAGCGCAAACTGGCGGCCTATGACGCACCTGCGGGATGGGGCATCGTCGCCGTGGATCCCTCGGTGATCCCGCTTGGCACGAAGTTGTACGTTCCGGGGTACGGCTACGCATACGCGGCTGATACCGGGGGCGCCATCAAGGGCGCCAAGATCGATGTGTGCTTCTGGTCCGGGGGATCCTCGGCAGCGCATGCCCAGGCGGTCGCCTGGGGCCGACGCACCCTCACCGTCACGATCCTCGACCAGTAGGCCCGGGAAGCGCGTGCCGTACTCGAGGCTGGCCAATCCGTCGGCAACGATCGCTGTCCTCGAGCGCCACGGCCTCCGCACCCGCAAAGCGCTCGGCCAGCACTTCCTGATCGACGACAACGTCGTTGGCCGCATCGTGCGTGAGGCCGACATCGCACCCGGCGAGCGGGTCCTCGAGATCGGCCCGGGTATCGGAACCCTTACCGACGCGCTGCTCGAGGCGGGGGCGGACGTCGTTGCCGTTGAGTTCGACGACCGTCTGTTGCCGGTGCTGGCCGATCTCGCCGAAGAGCGCGGCGGGCTCACCGTGGTGCATGCTGATGCCGTGAGTGTCCCGGTCGACGCGCTTGGCACCGGTCGCTGCGCTCCGCGGGCGCTTGTGGCCAACCTCCCGTACGCGGTGGCGGCCACCGTCGCACTCCGCTTCTTCGAGGAGATGCCGTCGCTCGAGCGGGCGGTGGTGATGGTGCAGGCCGAGGTTGCCGAGCGCATGTCCGCGCGCCCAGGCACCAAAGCGTACGGGGCGTACACGGTGAAGCTGGGGCTCTATGCGCGCGCCGCGGGCAGGTTTCCCGTCCCCCGGTCCTGCTTCCTGCCGCCACCACGCGTGGATTCGTCTGTGATCACGCTGGTCCGCCACCCCACGGCCGCTGACGCGGTGCTGCTTGCTTCGGCGGCGCGGGCGGCGGACGCTGCCTTCTCGCAGCGTCGTAAGACGCTCCGCAACTCGTTTGCCGCGGGCCTGGGTATCAGCACCACCGAGGCGACATCCCTGCTGGAGGCGGCGGGTATCGACTCCGGCGCACGGGCCGAGACCCTCGATGTCGACCGGTTCCTCCGCCTGGGAGCGGTGCTTCACGAGCACGGGACGTGTAAGGTTTTTGGGGGTTAGAGACTCCGAATAGATGGAGACCTCATTCGTATCACCTAGCCAGTGAACGAAGGAGGTCTCCATGAACGAGAGT
>Ga0228536_1001350_pt1 | contig 24225 bp, 19 predicted proteins | sample SJ1Smetagenome_FD_168611 | JGI IMG/M metagenome (GOLD analysis project Ga0228536, IMG submission 168611) | Enriched culture of PCE-dechlorinating microbial communities from Ithaca, New York, USA - SJ1.S | ecosystem: Engineered > Modeled > Simulated communities (microbial... > Unclassified...
TCCCATATAGACATATTATATCACATGGCGAAAAGGTACGCAATATAAAAATGACAAAAAAATAATAGAAAGCTTAAAATTTCAAGGCTTTCAAGGGTTGTTCTCTAATTAAACTGTCAAACTCCCGAGTGATCGGAGAGGAAGAGAAATCAAGCGGTATGTATACTCTTAGAAATATGAAGACTGGTGAGCAGACCAGACTTTCAATCGAAGGTGTTATACAAAAGTTAAGGGAAACCCACTAGCCTCAAGACAACAAAGTCTTGACACTATAAGGGTTTGCTGGTAAAATTGATACAACATAAATATGAAATGCAAAGATGGGACGAGTAGGATGAAAAAGCATGTAAGAGAAGAAAGGCCATGGCTGAAAGCCTTTCTGATGATATTCATCCGAAAACCACCCCGGAGCATATTCCGAAAGGAAATACGCAAAGAGCGTTAACCAAAATGAGTATAATTAGGGTGGAACCACGGTCCTTCGTCCCTGCATTGAGCAGGGATGATGGGCCTTATTTTTTTAAGGAGGAATAAAAATGATACGTTTGACTTTGCCTGACGGAGCAGTCAGGGAATATGAGAGAGGCATCAAGGTATATGACGTAACTGCCGACATATCTGAAGGCTTGGCAAGAGTTGCCGTAGGAGCTGTTGTTAATGAAAAAATAATGGGGATGCAGGAAAGCATCAATGAAGATTCAAGCTTCAGAGTGGTGAAGTTCGAGGATCCTGAGGGTAAGAAGATTTTTTGGCATACATCAGCCCACATCATGGCATATGCCGTACAAAAGCTATTCCCAGGCGTCAAATTTGCCATAGGACCGGCAATAGACAATGGCTTCTACTACGATTTTGACACTGAACACAGATTCACCCCGGAAGACCTGGAGCTTATTGAGAATGAAATGCATAATATCGCTAAGGAAGGCTATTTGCTTGAAAGATTTGAGATGTCAAGAGATGAGGCATTGAAGTTTTTCAAGGAAAGTGGTGAGGTATACAAGGTCGATCTTATTGAAAATCTCCCTCCAGAAGAAATTATTTCGTTCTATAAGCTTGGTGAATTCACAGATCTCTGCGCTGGGCCTCACCTTTACGATACTAAGAGAGTAAAGGCTATCAAGCTTATGAGTATCGCAGGTGCGTACTGGAGAGGCGACGAGAAGAACAAGATGCTCCAAAGGATATATGGTACTACCTATGAAAAGAAGAAGGATCTTGAGGAATATCTGAACAGGCTGGAAGAAGCCAAAAAAAGAGACCACAGAAAGCTGGGCCGAGAGCTTGATCTTTTTAGTATGCAGGATGAGGGCCCTGGTTTCCCATTTTTCCATCCAAAGGGAATGATAATAAGGAATATCCTTGAAACCTTCTGGAGAGATGAGCATACAAAGAGAGGCTATGGAGAAATCAAAACTCCTCTTATACTATCTGAGCATTTATGGCATCAATCCGGTCACTGGGATCATTATAAGGAGAATATGTACTTTACGTCCATCGATGAAGGTGCATTTGCAATCAAGCCAATGAATTGTCCTGGCTCAATACTTGTTTATAAATCAAAGATGTACAGCTACAGGGATTTCCCTCTCAGGTGGGGCGAGCTTGGATTGGTTCACAGACATGAGCTTTCAGGTGCACTTCATGGACTGATGAGAGTTAGAAGCTTTACTCAGGATGATGCTCATTTATATCTACTGCCTTCTCAGGTTAAGGAGGAGCTTAAAAAAACTATTGACCTTGCTGATTATATATATGGCATATTTGGCTTCAAGTACAGGATCGAGTTGTCAACAAGGCCTGAAAATTCAATGGGTTCTGAGGAGCAGTGGGAGCTTGCGACGACAAGTCTCCAGGAAGCACTCGATGAAAAGGGTATAGAGTACAAGATCAATCCCGGTGATGGTGCTTTCTATGGACCCAAAATAGACTTCCACCTTGAAGACGCAATAGGGAGGACTTGGCAGTGCGGTACAATACAGCTTGATTTTCAAATGCCTGAAAGATTTGACCTGACCTACGTGGATAAGGACAATGAAAAGAAGAGACCGGTAATGGTACACAGAACTATACTTGGCAGTATGGAGAGATTCATGGGAATTTTGATTGAACACTTTGCTGGAAAATTCCCTGCTTGGTTGGCTCCAGTCCAGGCAACAGTTCTTCCTATATCCGAAAAGTTCAATGATTATGCACATGAGATCAGAAGAACAATGGAGGATAAGGGTTTCAGAGTGGAAACTGACGACAGAGCTGAAAAGATAGGATTCAAAATAAGAGAAGCACAGATGATGAAGATTCCCTATATGTTGGTAGTTGGTGAAAAGGAAATTGAAGAAGGCTTAGTATCTGTAAGAAAGCGAGACGAGGGAGATCTTGGCCAAATGAGCATGGAGGCTTTCATAGACAAGCTTTCTGAAGAGGTAAGCAAGAAAATAATCTAAGTGGAGGAATTAAATGGAATTCAGACGATATATCGATGCCATGAAAGCTGATTTAATAAAATCCACCCAGGAAAGCATAAGGATCAAATCAGTTGAGGAGTCCGAACTGCCAGGCATGCCCTTTGGAAAAGGAAACCATGAAGCTTTAAGCCATTTTCTGAAGTTAGGCGAGAGTATGGGCTTCAGATCCTTAAATCTGGATGGCTACGCCGGTCACCTTGAAATGGGTGATGGTGAGGAAACTGTTGGAATACTTGCCCACCTCGATGTGGTCCCTGAAGGAGATGGATGGACATATCCACCCTATGGAGGAGAGATACACGGTGGAAAGCTTTATGGAAGAGGAACTACTGACGATAAAGGTCCGGCTATGGCAGCCCTCTATGCAATGAAAGCGGTCAAGGACAGTGGAATCAGCCTGAAGAGGAAAGTCAGACTCATTCTTGGATTGAATGAGGAATCAGGCTGGAGGTGCATGGAGCATTACTTTTCAAAGGTAGTGCACCCTGATATGGCATTTACTCCGGATGCTGAATTTCCAGTCATTCATGGAGAGAAAGGTATAATTATTTTCAACCTTAAGTACAAGCTGCATCAGTCAGAGGACTGTGAGGTTCTTATTAAGGAGCTTAATGGAGGTATTGCACCAAATATGGTTCCAGACAGTGCTAAAGCTGTGCTGAGTGTGAAAGACAAAGTTTTGTTCAAAGCAGCCTTCGATAAATTTGCTGATGAAAAGAATTTACCTGTTACCCTCACCAACTTGGGAGATGACATGGTAATAGATGCCAGAGGTATCTCTGCCCATGGGAGCACCCCTGAAAAGGGAGAAAATGCAATAACACATCTAATGAGTTTTCTTGGAACGGTCTACAATGGCGGATGTTCGATGTGCAGCTTTATTCGTATATACAACGAAAGACTTGCCAATAATCACCACGGTGAGAGTATTGGGTGCGGTCTGGAGGATGACGTTTCCGGGAAGCTTAATTTTAATGTGGGAATGATAACATTAAAGGATAATGAGATTATTATTACTATAAACGTAAGGTATCCGATAAAGTCGACTGCTCAGGAAGTATATGATGGGATCCGGGATAACCTGAAGGACACCCCTATCCTGTTGGCAGAGGGGAAATCTGATTCCAAGCCACTATATGTTCCGGTGGATAACTTCCTTGTGGAAACTTTGATGAAGGTTTATCAGGAACACACAGGAGATAAGGAATCAAAACCAATAACCATCGGAGGTGGCACTTATGCAAGAGCTACCCAAAATGCTGTTGCCTTCGGCCCCATGTTCCCAGGTCAGCCGGATGTTGCACATCAAAAGGATGAATATATAGCCATAGAGCACCTTGTTGATCTAGCAGATATATACTCAAAAGCTATTTACCAATTGGCTTCGCAATAATTTATTTGACAAAGACCTGGCAGTAGCATATAATGTGTAAGGAATTGAATATTCATCAAAGTAGAAGTTTCCGCTTCTCACCCTATAGCTAAGGCTCATAGGGTAGATATTTCCACAAGGCACTAGGTGCCCTTAATTTGTTGTGGACGATTTGCGGACATTTCTATGTCCGCTTTTTTATTTGTTAAACACGGGAGGTGTAGGATTATTAAAGAACTTCAAATCAATGAAGAGATAAGGGAAAAAGAGGTTAGACTTATTGACGTGGATGGTAGTCAATTGGGCGTGGTTCCTTTTAAAAGAGCATTAGAGCTGGCTACAGAGAGAAGGCTGGACCTTGTAAATGTAGCTCCGACGGCAAAGCCGCCTGTATGTAAGATCATGGATTACGGTAAATACAAGTATGAAATGGCTAAGAAGGAAAAGGAAGCCAGAAAGAACCAGAAGATCATAAACATCAAGGAAATAAGATTGACTCCCAATATCGAATCCCATGACTTGAATGTTAAGGCGAACAGAGCCATTGAGTTTCTTCAGGACGGAGATAAAGTTAAAGTCTCTGTAAGGTTTAGAGGAAGAGAGATGGGCCATACTGAAATGGGCAAGGAAGTTTTGGACGAATTTGCAAAGCTAATAGGCGATGCAGGAAAAATTGAGAAGGAAGCAAAATTGGAAGGCAGAAACATGACTATGTTTTTGATGCCGAAACCAGAATAAGGTTAGGAGGATATAGACAATGGCAAAAATGAAAACTCACAGAGGCTCCGCCAAAAGGTTCAAAAGAACAGCAACTGGTCTTTTGAAGAGATTCAAGGCATACAAGAGCCATAAGACAGGCAAGAAATCAGCCAAGAGGGTAAGGAATCTTAGAAAGGGAGCTTTGGTAAGCAAGGGCGATCAAAAGAGAATCGATTCAATGCTACCATAGTTACCAGATTGATATATAGGAGGATTGTAAAATGGCAAGAGTAAAGAGAGCGATCAATGCAAAAAAGAAGCATAAAAAAATACTAAAACAAGCCAAGGGCTACTTCGGAGCGAAGAGCAAGCTGTTCAGACCTGCAAATCAGGCAGTTATGAAATCGCTGAACTATGCATACATCGGTAGAAAGCAAAGAAAAAGAGACTTCAGAAAGCTTTGGATCGCAAGAATAAATGCAGCTGCAAGACTTAATGGAATGAGCTACAGCAGATTCATCAATGGTCTTAAGAAGGCTAACATCGAAGTAAACAGGAAAATGCTTTCAGAAATGGCTATCCATGACTCAGAGGGCTTCGCAAAGCTCGTAGAAATTGCAAAGGGTAATTAATCATGCAAAAGTTCCATTAAGGAACTTTTTTTGCATTAAGTGAAAACCGGAGGCAAATCATGTCTTTTATAAGAAGCAAATTGAACGGTCTGGAAATGAATCCACCAAGAATTCTGGCATTGGGATTTATGACTACAATTTTATTAGGTGCTCTATTATTAAACCTTCCTAGTGCCTCAGCATCAGGAGAAAGTATTGGGTTTATAGATGCACTGTTTACATCAGCCTCAGCAGTTTGTGTCACTGGTCTTGTTGTAGTTAACACTGCTGAGCATTGGACAGTTTTTGGACAGGCTGTGATCCTTATGCTTATCCAAATAGGTGGCTTGGGGATAATGACTATGGCTACCATTTTTGCATTGGTATCAGGGAAAAAGATATCACTAAGGGAGAGACTGGTTATAAAAGAGCAGCTCAATCAGGAATCCCTATCTGGTCTGGTAAAGCTTGTAAAGTATGTAATAGCAATGACTTTGTTCATTGAATTTATAGGAGCAGTTGTATTATCCTATATTTTCGTACCCGAATTTGGGTTGAAACAGGGAATATGGAATTCAATATTTCATTCTGTGTCAGCTTTTTGTAATGCGGGATTTGATATTACTGGAAATAGCTTTATGGATTACAATGATTCCACCATTGCAATTGTTGCCATATGCTTCCTTGTGGTCGCTGGAGGGCTTGGTTTCTCGGTCATAATAGACCTCTTAAGACACAGATCCTGGGAAAGATTTTCTCTTCATACCAGGTTGGTAATCATCATATCATTTTTATTAGTAGTGGTAGGCACACTTCTCATTCTTATTCTTGAATGGAACAATCCGGGAACATTGAAGGATATGACACTGGCGGACAAGGTACGAGCAGCATTGTTTGCGGCCGTGGTACCGAGAACTGCGGGATTTAATTCTATCGATGTTGGAGCAATGTTGCAGGCAACTGCATTTTTTACCATAATTCTAATGTTTATCGGCGGCTCTCCAGGCTCAACTGCTGGTGGGATCAAGACCGCAACGTTTGGTGTGGTAATAATGGCTACGATCGCAATTATAAAGGGAGAAAGAGATATAGAAATTTACAAGAAGAGGATACCTCAGGAAACGGTATTTAAGTCTCTTGCAATAGTAACTGTCGGTATGGGATTGATTATAGGAGTTTCTTTTATACTAACGCTCACTGAAAGCTGGGGCTTCTTAGATACGATGTTTGAAGCAACCTCAGCATTTGCCACAGTAGGATTATCAAGAGGGCTTACCCCTAATCTAAGCAATACAGGAAAATTGATCATAATTGGTACTATGTATGCAGGAAGAGTTGGACCTTTGACCATGGCATTTGCATTTGGTTATAATAGGAAACATAAGAGATACAGATATTCAGAGGGACACATAAGTGTAGGTTAACGAGGAGGACTATTATGAAATCTTTTGCAATAATCGGATGTGGAAGGTTTGGTTCTGCAGTGGCCAGAACTCTACATGAATTAGGGAATGAGGTACTTGCTATCGATGGCGACCCGGATGTTGTTGAAACCATTTCACCCAATGTTACCCATGCGATTCAGGCAGACGTAATGGATGAGGCGGTTATGAAGGAGCTTGGGCTGAAGAACTTTGATGTAGTCATAGTCAGCATAGGTACCGACCTGCAGGCATCCATAATGGCGACATTGATAGTTAAGGAGCTAGGGGTCAAGCAGGTAGTGACTAAAGCTCAATCAGAGCTTCACGGCAAGGTCTTGAAAAAAATAGGAGCAGATAAGGTGATCTATCCGGAGAGGGATATGGGAGTAAGAGTTGCTCATAACCTAACATCTAAGAGCATAATTGATTACATTGAACTTTCTCCTGACTACAGCATCCTTGAAATTAGATCCCTGGAGAGATGGTGGGGAAAAACACTTTCAGATTTGCGATTAAGGAATAAATACGGTGTAAATGTTATGGCTATAAAAAGAGGAGATCAGGTAAATGTGTCACCAGGTCCAAATGATAAGATTGAAATTGGAGATATCCTAGTAGTTTTGGGAAGTACTGATGAAATTGCAAAGCTGGAGCAAAAGGCTGGTGATTAAATGATTGAAATAACCTCAATCAATAATCCTTTGGTCAAGGAGATAAATTCTCTTAAAACCAGAAAAGGAAGATGGGCAAAAGGCGTTTACCTGGTGGAAGGCAGTAAAATGATAACAGAAGCGATCAGAGAGGGCGGAATTATAGTTAAACTGATCATAAATTCGGATTTGGTTGAAGCTTCTGAGACAGCATTTCTGATATCAGGTCTGGAAGCCAAAACGGATGTCATCATCACAAACGGGAAAGTGTTCTCGAGACTTACTGCCATGGACTCACCTCAAGGTGTAATGGCATTAGTCAAAATGAAAATCAAAACAATAAAAGAGTTTCCCGGTAAAGGGAGATTCTTGTTTTTGGATGGTCTTCAGGATCCAGGCAATTGTGGCACAATAATAAGATCTGCAGATGCTTTTGGTTTTAACGGTCTGATCATAGGACCAGGCTCAGTTGATCCATTTAATCCCAAAGCAGTGCAGGCATCGATGGGTTCAATATTAAGGTCATCATTATACTTCACTCACGATGGAGTGTCTGATCTGGAAATTCTTAAAGCAAAGGGCTACAAGGTTGCTTCCACTTCTATGGAAGGAAGCGTTGTGCTTAGAGAATACGAATTCACCGACAAAGATATTGTGGTTATTGGCAATGAAGGAAGTGGTATATCCAAAGAGATATTTGAGATTTGCGATCAAAGGATAACTATACCAATGCCGGGGAAAGCCGAATCTCTGAATGCAGGCGTAGCCGCTTCTCTCATAATGTATGAAGCCTCAGCTAATTCCAGATTGTCGGTTGAGTTTTAGTATTCGGGGTGCTATAATTTAGTAAATAATCAGAAATCATTTAATTTACACATTGAAAGGAGTCCGTTATGAAGGATAGACTTGAAGAATTGAGGGATTCTGCCCTCAAGGAGCTGCAAAATATTGTAGATATGGCTGAACTGGAGGACCTAAGGGTCAAATTTCTAGGCAAAAAGGGGGAAATCACCTCGATCCTTAGAGACATGGGCAAGCTGTCGGCAGAAATGCGCCCCGTGATAGGTCAGATGGCAAATGAAGTAAGGACAGAGATTGAAGAGAAAATTTCTGAGGCTAAGGAGCTTCTTAAGGAGAAGATTAAAGAGGCAAAACTTGCCACAGAGACCATAGATGTAACAGTATCTACAGAAAAACTGGTAAGAGGTCATAGACATCCGTTGATAGCTACAGCTGAGGAGTTGGAGGACCTTTTTATAAGCATGGGTTTCAGGGTAGTGACCGGTCCCGAAGTGGAGACGGTCGAAAATAACTTTGATGCATTGAACACTCCAGATAATCACCCTTCAAGAGATATGTCCGATACCTTCTATATAAGTGACAATATTCTACTGAGAACACAAACCTCTCCTGTTCAAATAAGGGCAATGAAGAAATATGGAGCCCCTCTTAGAATGGTTTCAGCTGGAAGGACTTTCAGATTTGATAATGTTGATGACACTCATTCGCCAATGTTCCATCAGTTGGAAGGGCTGGTAGTTGACGAAAACATTTCCTTAGCGAATCTAATACACACTCTGGACATTTTCGTCAAAGAGTTATTTGGAGATGATATGAAAACCAGATTCAGACCACACTATTTCCCATTTACCGAACCCAGTGCTGAGGTTGATGTAACATGTATCAAATGTAGAGGAGAAGGATGTCCTTCATGTAATTTTACCGGCTGGAGCATGGAACTTTTAGGCTGTGGAATGGTGCATCCCAAGGTTCTTGAGACCTGTGGCATAGACTCTGAAAAGTACACAGGGTTTGCCTTTGGAATGGGGATAGACAGGATCACCATGGTAAAATATGGAATTAACGACATAAGAATGTTGTTTGACAATGACAAGAGATTTCTTGATCAGTTTTAAGGAGGGAATTACTGGATGCTATTACCATTGAAATGGCTTGGAAAATATGTAAATATCAAAATTTCTCCCAAGGAGCTTGCAGATGGTCTTACCTACTCAGGCTCTCACGTTGAGTCAATAACCCGCTTGGACAAAGGAATCAAAAACGTCATTGTGGGCAGGATAAATGAAATAGAAAGACACCCTAATGCTGATAAGCTTTTTGTGTGCAAGGTTGATCTGGGGGATAAGGTGGAGACTATAGTGACGGGTGCTGCAAACCTCAAAAAGGGAGACTATGTGCCAGTAGCAGTTAATGGAGCAGTTCTTGCAGGCGGAGTATCTATAGGTTCGACAGTCTTTAGAGGAATAGAATCCAACGGTATGCTTTGCTCACTTCAGGAACTCGGTTACCAGGATAATGTAATACCAAAGGAAGTAAGAGATGGAATATTCGTATTTGACAAGGAGTACCCGTTGGGAGCAGATGCAATCGAATATCTCCAATTGGATGAGGATGTCATTGAGTTTGAGATAACTCCAAACAGACCTGATTGTCTTAGTATATATGGTATGGCAAGAGAAACGGCAGCAACGTTCGGATGGGAACTGGAGTATCCAGGGATATCAATTAAGCACGAGGTAGATGATATCAACGATTATACACAAGGGATTTTTGTTGAAACACCAAATTGTAGAAGATATTATTCAAGGGTGGTCAAGGATGTAAAGATTGGACCTTCCCCGCTATGGTTACAAACGACACTTATGAATGCTGGAGTAAGACCAATAAGCAATATTGTAGATGTCACAAACTTCGTAATGCTTGAGCTGGGAGAGCCACTTCACGCATTTGATCTGGACATGCTGCAGGGAAGAAAGATAATTGTTAGACAAGCCAAATCCGGTGAATCATTAACGACTCTTGATGGCACAGAAAGAGCTTTGGGAGAAGATGACATAATCATTGCTGATGCTAACATGCCCATTGGTATAGCCGGGGTAATGGGGGGTCTTGACAGCGAAATAACGCAAGGGACCACCACAGTTCTGCTTGAAGGAGCAAATTTTAACAGCAAACATATTCGTATGACTTCAAAGAAGTTCGGACTCCGAACGGAAGCTTCATCCAGATTTGAGAAGGGAATCGACCCCAACCTATGCAAGATGGCTGTTGAAAGAGCTTGCCAGCTGATTGAGGAGATAGGAGCTGGAACTGTAGTAAAGGGTGAAATTGATGTCAACCAGTCAACTTCTTCTTCCAGAGTGTTGACCCTAAGACCTGACAGAGCAAGGCTCCTTATAGGGACTGATATAGCTGATGAGGAAATGGTAGGATATCTTACAAGACTTGAATTCAAGGCATTTCTTGAGAATGGTCTGATAAAGGCCGAGGTGCCATCCTTCAGAGATGACGTTGAAGGGGAGGCAGACCTGATTGAGGAGGTTGGAAGGATATATGGGTTCCACAGGGTTGAAAGCAAACCTCTTGTAGGTGGCTTGACCAGGGGCGAGAGACCTTATAGCAAGCAAATGGAGCTCAAGGTGAAAAACGTGATGCAGGGTCTTGGATATAATGAGGTAATGACTTATTCCTTTATTAGCCCAAGGGCATATGATAAATTGAACCTGCCTGAAGATGCACCTGAGAGAAAATACATCAGGCTGATGAATCCTTTAGGTGAAGACTACAGCACCATGAGAACAACTCTATTGTCAAACATGATGGAGCTATTGTATAGAAATGAAAAAAGAGGAATAGATGAAGTACTGGCATATGAAATAGGCTCGGTTTTTATACCCGGATCACTTCCTGTAACAGACCTGCCTGATGAGAAACAGATTCTTTCAATAGGAGTATATGGCAGCAAGGACTTCTATTTCGTGAAGGAATCTCTTCAGATAGTATTTGAGAGAATGGGGATCAGGAACTTGAGATTTAAGCCTCTAAGCTCCCATCCATCCTTCCACCCGGGAAGGACAGCCGAAGTATGTTCTGGTGATGAAAGTTTGGGGTATTTCGGAGAGATACATCCCGATGTACTTGAGAACTATGACATCAAAAACAAAGTGTATGCAGGTGTCATTGATTTTGATCAAATCATAAGAATCGCAAATACGGAAGTGAAATACAAGCCACTTCCAAAGTACCCGGCAGTGACAAGAGATATTGCAATTGTAGTAGATGAGGCTGTTTTAGTAGGAGAGCTTGAGGAGACCATAATTGAGAATGGAGAAGGTCTTGTTGAAGCAATAAGTCTTTTCGACATTTACAGAGGAAATCAGGTCCAGGATAATAAAAAGAGTGTAGCCTTCTCCATAGTCTACAGGTCATATGAAGGGACCCTCACAGAGGATATAATAAGCAGGATACAAAGAAATACTATTACAGGACTTGAAAATAAGCATAATGCAAAACTAAGAAGCTGATGGGGGTGGGCTTTGTCCCACCGCCTCAAAATGGCTTGGCAGGTCAAAAATAGAGGAGGACGTTATGACAGAAAAGAGAAAGATAAACGTTTTGATCGATGGTCGTAACTTCACAGTAGTGGGCTCAGATGATGAAAGGTACATAAGAGAACTTGCTGCTTTTGTAGACAGCAACATAAAGAAGCTTGCCAACAAAAATGAAAGGTTAAGTCCAACTATGGCATCTACTTTGGCTGCCGTAAATATTGCCGATGAATACTTCAAACTTCAGGCGATGCATAGAGACCTTGAGAAACGAGCCAAGGAACCTCTCGAAAGGTATGATATCCTTAAGAAGGAACTGGAAGAGGCAAACGACAGGGTCAGAGAAATGGAGAACAGAAGCCTGAGCTTTCAGGATGAGATGATAAAAACAAAGCTCTCTAAGGAAGAACTGTTCGGCGAGATCAATAAGTTAAAGGAGAAGCTGGACCAAAGCGAGGCCAGAATAGCTGAATTGGAGAAAACGGACAAGGAACATAAGGACAATAATTTTAAATCGCAGTTGGAAATCGTGGAGCTGAAAAAGCAGCTGTCTCAAGCGCTGCAGCTTCTGGACGAAATGTAGAACGGAGGAAATTTTTTGAATAATGAAGTTGAGCTTTTGGCTCCTGTAGGGAGCTGGGAAGCGTTAGTGGCCGCAGTGCAAAATGGAGCCGACGCGGTATATTTAGGTGGCAAGCTGTTCAATGCCAGGCATTATGCCTCCAATTTCAGCGATGAAGAGCTGAAGGAGGCTGTTTCTTATGCACATTTAAGAGGAGTACTTGTATTTGTTACCGTGAACATCCTTATCGATGATTCAGAGATAGAAGATGCTCTGGACTATGCCAAATATCTATATGACATAGGTGTTGATGCAATAATAGTACAGGACATAGGATATGCATCATTGGTCCGAAAAGTAATTCCAAACCTTGAGATTCACGGGAGTACCCAAATGACTATTAATAACCTTGAGGGTGCAAAGCTGCTTCAGGAAATGGGATTTGCCAGAGCAGTCCTTGCAAGAGAAGTCCCTACAAAGGAAATCAAGAATATCTCCGATAACTGCAGCCTTGAGCTGGAGGTATTCGTACATGGTGCGCTTTGCTATTCGTATTCTGGTCAATGCCTTATGAGCAGCTTGATTGGGGGAAGAAGTGGCAATCGTGGAACCTGTGCTCAGCCATGCAGAATGCAATACTCCATAGTAGATGATCGAGGAACCCTGCTTAACAATTGGGACAAGAGCCACTTCCTAAGCACAAGGGATTTAAATACAATAGACCAGATTGGTGAGCTCATTAGTCTGGGGATAAAATCCTTTAAAATTGAAGGAAGGATGAAGAGAGCAGAATACGTGGCAGCGTTGACATCTGTTTATAGAAGGGCGATAGATGAAGGCAGCAATGCAATAACGGAGAAGGATAAGGAAAATATAAAACAAATATTTAATCGTGGATTTACTAAAGGTCTGACCTTTGGCGACTTCGGCAAGGATTTTGTAACACTGGACAGACCAGATAACAGAGGGATCCGGGTGGGGACTGTGTTAGAATCCGGGAATAAGGGAACCGCTATACTATTAAAGAATAAGATATCGAAGGGCGATGGATTGGAATGGTTGTCCAGGGATGGTTCAACAAACGGTTTGAAATCACCCAGGGACATAGCAGCTAATGAAAGGTTTTTTCTCCAGAGAGTTTTTGATGCAAAAGTTGGATCTGATGTCAACAGAACCTCCAGTGTTGAACTGCTTCAGAACATGAAAGAAACCTACAGCATCGATACCAGGAAAACACCTATTATCATGAATATTATGATAACCAAAGGAGAACCCCCGATCCTAAAACTTTATTCAAAGGATCATCAAGTCGATGTTAAGGGAGATGTTTTAGTACAGCCTGCTGCAAATGCTCCGCTGACTATGACTAAGGTTGAGGAGCAGCTCGTAAAGCTGGGAGATACCCCTTTCTATGCTGAAAGTATTTATATAGAGCTGGAGGAAGGATCATTCCTGCCTGTTAAGGAGTTGAATGAGCTTCGAAGGAGTGCAGTCCTGCAAATGCAGGAAAAAATTCTTTATTCCAGAGGGAACCCGGAACTAAGCGAAGGAATATACTTAAGAGCCAAAAAACAGGCATTAAATCTGGTTAGAAAAAAAAATACATCAACCGGCCTGAGTGTCAGAGTTAGTTCACAGCTGCAGCTGGATCAAATGGACCTAAACAAGCTAGACAGGTTATACTTAGGATTTTACGAAAATATTGAAAACAACCTTAAGCTTCTAAAGACCCAAAAAGTAGAGACTTACCTCTGGACCGACAGGATCCTTTATCAAAAAGACCTGGAAAGGCTGGTCGAAATTGTTAGAGATAATTATGACCTGATCGATGGGATTTCCGTTTCAAATTTAGGCAGCATTATGTATTTCAAGAGATTTGGCAAGAGACTTCATGGTGATTTTGGTCTAAATGCTTTCAATTCCTTGGCTTTGGATTATTTGGAAGGATTTGGCCTATACAGTCAGACGATGTCTGTTGAACTAAATATCGGACAGATTGAAACGATCCTTCGGAAAGTAGGTGGAGTTAAAGAAGCAGTGGTATATGGATATCTGCCTTCAATGGTGGCAAGAAATTGTCCTATGGCAGTCGTTAAAGGCTGCAAAGACGACAGCGAATGCAAAAACTGCCGTTTCGCCCATGGATATAGGCTAAGAGACAGGATGGGCAAGGAATTTGCAATGGAGCGAGGGGAAGGATTTACAACGATCTACAATTCAGTTCCACTGATGGTTCCGGAGAGCCTTATCTCTATTAGAGATAAAGGGATAGCCTTTTTTAGACTGGAATTTACAATAGAGGAGGATATAAAAGGTATCCAAAGCCTATACTACGACTACCTTAATGGGAAGATAAATAGAAGTGAAGTAGATGATTTTATGAAAAGCTACAAGCTTGGAAATGAAATAACAAATGGACACTATTTCAGAGGAGTTCTTGAGAGGTGATTTGATTGAACCTGAAAAGCTTGAAAGTACTTGAATTCTATAAAATTAGAGAAAAACTTTCGGAGAGGACGGAATCCTCTCTGGGGAAAGAACTGGCATCAGCTCTTATTCCAGCAGTATCTATTTCTGAGATCGAGCATCTCCAAAATGAAACCGCTGAAGCGCTAAGCTTGCTCATGAAGAGAGGAACACCCCCTCTTTATGGGATATATGCAATTGCGTCAGATGTTAAAAGAGCTGAGCTTGGGGGCATGCTTAGTCCTTCGGCTTTACTAAAAATAGGTGAGTCTTTAAGAGTATCAAGAGCATTAAAAAGTTATATGCGTGAATCAAGGGAAGACAAAACCGATGGATACACAATTATTGGTGACCTCATTGATACCCTGAGCGTGTATAAGCATATCGAGGAATCTATAAACAATGCCATTATCGGAGAAAATGAAATTTCAGACAATGCCAGCTCAACGCTTAGAAATATAAGAAGACAGATAAGAAGCAAGAATGATGGGATACGTGAAAAGCTAAACAGCATGATCAGTTCATCAACTTATAAGAAATACCTCCAGGACAGCATAATTACTATGAGAGATGGAAGGTATGTAATACCGGTCAAGCAGGAGAATCGGAGCAGTGTTCCAGGTCTGGTGCATGACATATCCTCAAGCGGAGCTACTGCATTCGTGGAACCTATGGCAGTGGTTGAGCTAAATAATGAATTGAGGGAATTGGAAATAAAGGAAAGAGAAGAAATTGAGAGGATCCTTCTGGAGTTATCCTCATTTGTAGCTGAGGAAGCAGAAGGGATCAGGGGAAATGAGTTGACTCTGTCAAGGATCGACTTCGCATTTGCAAAAGGTAAGCTGGCTTTGGATATGAAGGCAACTCAGCCGATCCTGAACGACAAAGGCTTGATAAATATAAAAAAAGCCAGACATCCTCTGCTTACAGGTAAGGTTGTTCCAATAGATGTTTACCTTGGAGGGGATTTCAATACTCTTATTATTACCGGACCTAATACTGGAGGCAAGACTGTAACCTTAAAAACAGTTGGTTTGCTTACTTTAATGGGACAGTCGGGTCTTCACATACCGGCAGACTTCAATTCTCAACTGGCTGTATTTGATCAGGTTTTTGCAGACATAGGGGATGAACAAAGCATTGAGCAAAGCTTATCAACTTTTTCCTCTCATATGACTAACATCGTTCAGATATTCGCAGAGCTTAAAGCAAACAGTCTTGTATTGTTTGATGAACTGGGTGCAGGAACAGATCCGGTCGAGGGTGCTGCACTTGCAATGGCTATACTCGATCAACTGAAAAACAGGCAGATCAGGACGCTTGCTACTACTCACTACAGCCAGCTAAAGATTTATGCATTGACTAGTGATGATGTTAAAAACGCGTCAGTTGAATTCGATGTTGAGACCTTAAGCCCTACTTATAAGCTACTCATTGGTGTTCCAGGCAAATCAAATGCCTTTGAGATATCAAAGAGGCTTGGACTTCCTGAACATATAATAAATCAGGCAAGGGAACTGGTTTCTCAAGAGAACATTGAGTTTGAGGATGTTCTTCAGGCAATGGACAGGGACAGAAGAATGGCTGAGGAAAACAAGCTTGAAGCTGAGCGAATAAAAAAAGAAATTGAAGCTCTACGAGCAGAAATGGAAAGAGAGCGAAAGAAACTTGAAGAGAACAGGGAGAAAATAATACAAAAAGCAAAAGAAGAAGCTCTTCATATAGTAAGATCTGCGAAGGAAAGCAGTGATCTTCTTGCAGGGGAGCTGAGGGATATTGCTGCTGAGTTGGATAAGGAGAAGGCAAGAAGACTGCAGGAAGCACAGGATATGATTCGAGAGGAGCTGAAAAGCCGCGAGAGCGCCGCTGGAAACGGGATAAAAGAGGTAGTATCCAATAAACCTCCGAAAAATCTCATGGCTGGAGAATCTGTCGAGGTCCTTACTCTAAATCAAAAAGGTATCGTACTTACTCCACCGGACGATAAACAAAATGTCGAGGTCCAGATAGGAATAATGAAGGTCACTGTTAAGCTTTCGACATTGAGAAGGTGCAAAGAGGAACAGCCTGCGGCAGCACAAAGGGGAGGTAAGACTTCACTTGGGGCTAAGTCGAAGACTATTAAGACAGAGTTGGATCTAAGAGGCAAGAATATCGAGGAAGGAATCCTCGAGGTGGATAAATATTTGGATGATGCTTACGTGTCGGGACTGAAAGAGGTATTTATAATCCACGGCAAGGGTACTGGAGCATTACGAGAGGGAATCAAGCAGTATATGAAAACCCATAGGCATGTTAGGACAATGCGCACAGGCAAATATGGTGAGGGTGGAGATGGAGTCACTGTAGTTGAGCTTAAGTGAGTAAGGTTAGGGGAATAGAATATCGTAATCAAATAATGTTGAAAATAATGTAATTATAGGGTATATTTAATTAATAAATATTGAGTCAGAGATGGGGAAAGTACTCAGATGGATATCAAAGCGAGCCGGGGTAGGTGTAAGCCGGTGATTGAAATCAAAAGGAAAAGAGACCCTGAGACTGCGAGAGTACGTTGATCGCGTTAAGATCTCAAGCGGGCATAATGCCAATAAGAGTGGTACCACGGGATAGCTCTCGTCTCTTGCAGGAGATGAGGGCTAATTTTATTTTTAGGAGGAGATTGGATGTTAATATTCAAGGACAAAGCAGTGGACCTGCTTTCTACAATCATAACCGATCTGGAAAGAGAAGAACTGGAAAGCTTGATAGAAATCCCACCGTCGTATGATATGGGGGACTATGCATTCCCCACCTTCAGACTGGCTAAAGTTTTGAGAAAAGCGCCGAACATTATAGCACAGGATCTGGTTGCCAAACTGAAGGAAGATAATAATTTTGAAAAAATTGAAGCGGCTGGACCCTATCTCAATTTTTTCATAAGCAGGGAAAGACTTGCACAAACGACTATTTCCGAGGTATTGGAGAAAAAAGAATTATATGGTTCCTCAAATATTGGAGAAGGGAAAAAGGTTATCGTAGAGTTTTCATCACCTAATATTGCAAAGCCCTTCCATATTGGGCATATACGTACTACAGTAATTGGCAATTCCCTTGCCAAAATATATAAGTTCCTTGGATTCGATACTATAAAGATCAATCATCTTGGGGATTATGGTACTCAGTTTGGCATGCTCATTTCGGCATTTAAAAAATGGGGGGATAGAGAGGTCATAGAAGCCAACCCAATTAAAGAGCTTCTTGCTCTTTATGTAAGATTCAATACAGAAGCCGAAAGCGACCCTCAGCTTAAGGATGAGGCAAGATACTGGTTCAAGGAGCTGGAGAATGGAAATCAGGAAGCTTACGAGCTGTGGCAATGGATAAGAGAGATTAGTCTTAAGGAGTTTAGCCGAGTATATGATATGCTTAAAATAGACTTTGACTCCTATGCAGGTGAAAGCTTCTATTCCGATAAAATGCCTGAAGTACTTGAGGAAATGAAGGCGAAGGGAATAGTTAGGGAATCAGAGGGTGCCCTGATAGTTGACTTGGAGCCTTACGGAATGCCTCCAGCTTTAATTATGAAAAAGGATGGCTCAACGCTTTATACGACAAGAGATATTGCAGCTGCAATCTATAGAAAGAATCATTACGATTTTTATAAGAATTTATATGTCGTAGCTTCTCAACAAAACCTACATTTCAAGGCATGGATAAAGATCGTGGAGTTGATGGGACATGAATGGGCAAAGGATTGCATCCACATTCCATTCGGGATGGTCAGCCTCGAAGAAGGAACTTTGTCCACAAGAAAGGGCAGAGTAGTATTCCTTGAGGATGTTTTAAATACAGCCATTGAAAATACAAGAAAGATAATTGAGGAAAGAAACCCAGGTCTGGCTGACAAGGATGAGGTTGCAAAGCAGATAGGTATTGGAGCAATACTATTCCAGGAATTGTTTAACCAAAGAATAAAGGATTATGTCTTCAATTGGGACAGGACCCTAAGCTTCGAAGGAGAAACCGGACCATACGTTCAATATACCCATGCTAGAGCAAATTCACTTCTAGAAAAGGGAGGATTTGACAATAAAGGCAAGATCGATTATAGTCTCTTAACTAATGAAGACGAAACCAATATTATCAGACTTATCTACAACTTCCCGGACACAATAGTCGATTCTATGGAGAAGAACGAACCATTTTTTATCACCAGACATATCGTTGATCTGGCAAAGGCATTCAATAAATTCTATAACAGTACCTCAATAATAGTTGAGGATGAAACGCTCAGGAACACTAGGCTTGCACTGACATTCGCAACTAAAACAGTAATCAGGACAGGATTAGGACTTCTTGGTATAGATGCACCGAATAAAATGTAAAAAGAGACTCTGTCAAATCGACAGAGTCTCTTCCTTTAGGTATTCCAGAAATCTATCCTGGGGCATTTCAGCAAGAGATGCCAGTTCCTGGAGAATATTGTTCCTCAACTGAAGGAATTGATCAATATTAGTTGATTTACCTGTATACTCAAGGGCTTCAATGATCAAAAGCATGTCATCCTTAGACATTTCCTGTATTGAAATTCTGTCGAAATCAAAGTGTTTCATTTTTTGTCCCCTTTCAAATGTTCTTTCACTATTCTATAATGTTTAGGATAAAGATTCAATAGCCTACGGGTAAAATCGATTGGCACGCGCGTGCTTTTGTTATAGAATATGATTACAGTCAAATTTCTGCAAGGAAGGTATTGCGATGAAGACTTTATTGGTTGCCCTAAACTCAAAATATATACATTCAAATCTAGCTATTAGATATCTTAAGGCATATGCTGGTGAGCTATGCGATATTATGATCGAAGAATTCACAATAAATCAGAGAGCCGACTGGATAGCCGCCGAAATATTTCGTATAAAAGCGGATTTAGTGGGCTTTTCCACTTACATTTGGAATATCGAAGAGGTTTTGGATATTTCGAGAATTATAAAAATCGTATCCCCAGAAACCCGTATCCTACTTGGTGGCCCGGAGGTATCCTATGATCCGGTTGATATACTTCAGAATAATAGATTTATAGATATTGTTATTTACGGAGAAGGTGAAGAAACCTTCAGAGAGCTGATCACTGAAAAGGATTTAGCTGAAATTGATGGTTTAGCCTTTAGAAAAGAGGATGAAGTATTCATTAATCCTCAAAGACCACTTATAAAGAATCTTGACGACATTCCCTTTCCTTACTCGGAGAATGACAGCTTGGAAAATAAGATAGTATACTATGAGGCATCCCGTGGGTGTCCATTCAATTGTTCATTCTGCTTATCTTCAACAATTCATGGTTTAAGGCGATTCTCAATAGATAGAGTGAAAAGAGATTTGGATTTCCTGATAGGCTCTGGTGCCAGACAGATTAAATTTGTGGATCGGACATTTAATGCAGATAAGAGCTTTGCACATCAGATAATGGAACATATAGCTCAAAACTCAAAGCAAATGACAAGCTTTCATGCAGAAATTACAGCTCACCTTGTAGACCAGGAGCAGTTGGAGTTTTTCAAAGGTCTAAGGAAAGGGTTGTTCCAATTTGAAATCGGAGTCCAGTCGACCAATCAGGATACTATAAATGCAATTGGCCGGATTACTGACTTCAATAAACTGAAAGAGGTTTCAAAAGCCATAGCTTCATTCGGCAATATTCACCAACATCTGGATCTTATTGCAGGACTTCCATTTGAGGATTATCATAGATTTAGTAAATCCTTCGATGATCTATTTGAGATAAATCCTGAAAAAATTCAATTGGGATTCCTCAAGCTCCTAAAAGGGTCGAAGCTTCGGGATGAGGCTGAGCTTCATGGGTATGAGTTCCTTGAAAAAGCTCCCTACGAGGTTTTAAAGACAAAATGGCTAAGCTACGAAAATATTATCAAACTAAAAGACATTGAAGAATTGGTTGAAAGATACTATAATGAAAGGCTTTTCAAGTACAGCATTACACATATATCCATAAAATATTCTGAATCTGCATTCAGATTTTTTGAATTATTTTCAGATTACTGGAGAAGGTCGAAGCTGTATGATCAAGCTCACAGCAGGGAGTCCTTATACAATATTCTATTCGAATTCTGTAAAAGCATGAGTATTGAGGATATGGCTCTTGTAACTGACCTTATTAAGCTGGATTTTCATTTAAACCATGATTCGAATAAGATTCCAAGAGCTTTCGGCAAGACTAATTCTCTTGAAGGGTCCACACTTCACGATCTTTTGAGGAATACTGAATTAGTTAAAACCTGTATACCGGAGGAGCTTGAGACATCAATAAAAGATCTTATTAAGAGGATCAGGGTTGAGTACTTTAGTACGGACATATTCCAACTCATTAAGGCAGTTCCACCATACTCTTATTCTGAGACAGAAACTGCAGTCATGTTCTATAGTCCTCCTATAAGAAATGAGGATAAAAAAATATTTGATGTAACAAAATTTGTCAGGGAGGTATTGGTTTGAATATCATTCAAGATATAGCATACGTTAACGGAGAAGTATTAAAAAAGACAACAGAAAACGTCAAGAAAAATCCGCAGGTACTGTTTTTAGGATTTGCATATGTAATTGTCGGGATTGGGGTATCATTCCTTATGGGCTATCTTCTCTCAGGACCAATTGGCATCTTCGGTGGTATCATAATGGCGGTACTTCAAAGCGCACTTATATCAAGCTACCTTTTCGTATTAGGAAATGTAATAGTCTATAATCGTTTTCGGTGGAAAGATGCCAGATATGGGTTGACTCATTACCTGTGGAAGGTATATGGAATATTTTTCATATTTTATATATCAAGTATGGTGCTTAATCTCTTAGCCGGAATCATTGGACCGATCATTTATACAATATATTGGGTATTGCCTTTGATAATATTGTTACTCCTTAACCCATTGCCTGAAGCGATATACATTAAAGATCGAGATCCACTGGACACGATTATATATACTTTTGAATTTATGAAAGAGAACTGGCTAAATTGGCTGATTCCGAATATTGCTTTTATGTTTTTGATATATGCTTTAACAAGTGGCATTTTTAGTTCGGACATTTTAGGAAATGGCTCTGGAGGAATTAAGTGGTTAATTATGGTTATAGCTTCAGGAGCGGTTATTTCTGTCGGGATGTTATATAGAGGGCATCTATTTGCATTGCTTAATGGATCAACCAGAAGAAAAAGGCAGTTCATGCGAAAATTCTAGGAGGTAGCAATGAAGGAAGCAGACAATTATTTTTCAATTAAATCAAAGGAGGTAGGCTTTGTCAGTCTCAAAGGGGAAAGTGGCGAAAGACTTGCTCTTATTGGATTAGATCCGGATCTTCCTCTTCCAGTAATTACTGAGAAACTGATCAAGGATTTAAGCAATTCGGGTGATGATAAGGAGATATCAGTTGATCAGATAATCGAGGGGATATCATACACTTTGGGTGCTGACGAAAACTTTCCCCACAAGAACGATTATATTAAAATTTTGAAATACTACAGCCATGATATTGATAAGCTGTTGCTAAGGAAAGCTCTTCAAGAGCTTGATAATGGGGATTTGGATACTAGCGGGATGTATCTTCGGACACTAAAACAATTGACCCCTTCACTAGATGGTGATTTTTATTATGCATTTGTTCTTGAACGCCTAGCAGAGGAAATGCTTCAATCAGAAGACCCATCTAAGGGAATCAAGCTTCTGCATGAATCAACCTTGATTCTTGAGGAGATCCTTGAAGTGGACTCTGAGTATTATCCAGCATATTACAAGCTTGGATATCACTACAGATACCACAATCAATTCGCGAAGGCTAAGTTGACCTGGGACAAGGTACTAAGTCTTGACCCTGATGATCTTAGGAAGGAAGAAATAAGGCTTCAGCTTGAGTCCATAGAATCTGATTACAGGATAGAGATGGCACTTTCCTATATGGATAGCATGAAGTATGATCTGGCACTAGATCATCTTCTGAAGCTTTTACCAGCAGAATCCAAGAACTGGTATGTGAATTACTTGATCGGTCTGGCATATAGGGGCTACGGGGATGTTGAAAATGCCATAGAGTACCTTAATGTCTCATTAGAATTAAAAGATAACGTAGCGGACACTTACAATGAGCTGGGAATTTCCTATTTCAACGAAGGCGATATTGGAACGGCCATAGAAATTTTTACTGATGGCCTTGTGAAATGTGGAGAAGATTACAGATTATATTTCAACAGAGGCCTTGGAAGGCTTAACTTGGGTGACTTCGATATCGGCCTACTTGATATAAGGACAGCTCATAAGCTGAATCCCGAAGATGAAGGTGTTAAAGCACAGCTGCATTCATTGGAAAACTACATGAAGGAAAAGGGAGGATCAATATGATAAAATCATTGGATGAGTTACTGGAACTTAAGGGTAACAAGATGAAGCTTGCTGTAGTTGCTTGCCAGGATGAAGACGTACTGGGAGCTGTCGTAGAAAGTGCGGAGATGGGGATAAGTGATCCTATACTCATAGGTTCAAAGCAGGAGACCTTCGAAATTGCAGAAAAACTGGGCCTTGACATATCAACATTCAGATTCATTGAGAGTTCGAGCCTTGAAGAAGCCGCTGAAACGGGAGTAAGACTCATATCCGCGGGTGAAGCAGATTATTTAATGAAGGGCTTGGTCGATACTTCAATATTACTAAAAGCAGTGTTAAACAAGGAATGGGGATTAAGAACAGACAGCCTCTTAAGCCATGTCATGGTTTATGAAATCAGCACATACCATAAGCTGCTCTATTTGACAGATGGAGGAATGAACCTCTACCCCGATGTTGAGGAGAAAGCTAAAATTATTGACAATGCATCAGCTGTAGCGAGAGCTATGGGTAATGAAAAGATAAAGGTGGCTGTTTTAGCTGCTAAGGAAAAGGTAAACCCCAAAATGCAGGCAACAGTTGATGCTGCTGAGTTGGAAAGCTTGGGCAAGGAAGGAAGATTTGGAGATGATGTGATCGTTGAGGGACCGATGGCCTTGGATCTGGCATTGTCAAAAGAAGCGGTCCAGGTCAAGAGGTTTCCCGGGGAAGTAGCTGGAGATGCGGACATTCTGCTTGTACCAAATATCGAAATGGGTAATGGCATTGGTAAGGCAATAACATATTTGGCAGGCGGGAAATCGGCAGGCATAATAATGGGAGCAAAAGTTCCTGTTGTTTTAGTCTCCAGAGCAGATGATAAGGATACAAAACTTTACTCAATTGCACTGGGAAATATGATTGCCAAGCACTCAAGAGAAATGGCTAAATAAAGTCATCCTTCACCATAAACACACGGCATTTTCACATTAATTATTTATAAAAACCCGTTGACTTTGAGGATAAAAGGTGGTAATATTTATAAAGTCAGCACTACATTTGAGGATGCGTAAAAAAACCTAAAAAAACCTGTTGACACCGCTTAAGTATAGATGCTATACTAAGCAAGTCGCCTCGAGAGCCAAGGGTTCTTAAGTGGCGAATGAACCTAGATAACTAAACAGTGTGAGAGCTTTGAATGAACCAAAGATTTCAATTTTTAAGAACAAATAATATGAGCTAAATCAAACTATTAAATGAGAGTTTGATCCTGGCTCAGGAC
>Ga0228536_1001352_pt1 | contig 24196 bp, 18 predicted proteins | sample SJ1Smetagenome_FD_168611 | JGI IMG/M metagenome (GOLD analysis project Ga0228536, IMG submission 168611) | Enriched culture of PCE-dechlorinating microbial communities from Ithaca, New York, USA - SJ1.S | ecosystem: Engineered > Modeled > Simulated communities (microbial... > Unclassified...
GCGGCCTTTATATGTGACGATCCAAATTTTCACAAGGAGGTCCATTATGGACAGAGACGAATTGCTGAAAAAGATGAAGACGATCGTGGCCGACAAGCTGAGCATCAGCGAGGACCAGGTCACGGAAAACGCCTCCTTCATCGAGGATTTGGGCGCGGATTCCCTGGACACGGTGGAGCTCGTGATGGCCCTGGAAGATGAATTCGGCCTGGATATTCCCGATGAGGAAGCCGAAAAGCTGACGACGGTCGGCAAGGCCATGGAATACATTCTCGGCCATGCCAAATAGCCGGGAGACCCGAGACCATCGCCACGATCTGAGACGCGTCGTCATCACGGGAGTGGGGCTGGTCACGCCCCTGGGCACAGGTGTCTCCGGCGTCTGGGAGACCGTGATCTCCGGACGGAGCGGCATCGGCCCGATCACCCGTTTCGATGCTTCCCGTCACGCCACGCGGATCGCGGCCGAGGTCAAGGGATTCGATCCCTTGCGGTTTGTCGACCGGAAAGAAATCCGGAAGATGGACCCGTTCATCCAATACGCGATCGGGGCGGCCGTTCTGGCCGTCGAGGACGCGGGAATTCCGCCGGACCTTTTGGCCGGCGAGCGGTGCGGCGTATATGTCGGTTCCGGCATCGGCGGCATCGGGACGATCGAGGAGTATCATAAGATCCTCCTGGAAAAAGGGCCCGACCGGATATCGCCCTTCTTTCTCATCGCCACGATCATCAACGAGGCGAGCGGCCAGATCTCCATCCGTTACAAGTCGCGGGGGCCGAACTCAGCCTCCGTCACGGCCTGCGCCTCCGGCGCCCACGCCGTGGGCGACGCCTTCCGGATCATCCAGCACGGCCTGGCCGACCGGATGATCGCCGGGGGAGCGGAGGCTCCGATCACGCCGCTGAGCGTGGCCGGGTTCTGCGCGATGAAGGCCCTTTCGGAGCGGAACGACGATCCCGGCCGGGCGTCGCGGCCTTTTGACAAAACCCGGGACGGATTCGTCATCGGCGAGGGCGCGGGCATCTGTCTTCTGGAGGAGCTCGGCGCGGCCGTCCGCCGCGGAGCCCGGATTTACGCCGAAGTCGTCGGGTACGGGATGACGGGCGATGCCTATCATCCGGCCGCCCCGGCCGAGGACGGAGACGGGGCCGTGCGGGCGATGCGAGCCGCTTTGGATGACGCCGGCGTTCCGCCGGCCGATGTCCAATACATCAACGCCCACGGCACGTCCACGCCGCTCAATGACCGGATCGAGACGGCGGCGATCAAGAAAGTCTTCGGATCGCACGCCGCCCGACTGGCCGTCAGCTCGACCAAGTCCATGACCGGCCATGCCCTCGGGGCGGCCGGGGGGATCGAGACGGGCATCACGGCGTTGGCGATCAGGAATCACATGATGCCGCCCACGGCGAATTACGAAGTCCCCGATCCGGACTGCGACCTGGATTATGTTCCGGGCCGGGCCCGGGCCGCTGAAATCGTTTACGCTCTTTCGAATTCCTTCGGATTCGGGGGAACAAACGCCACGCTTCTCCTTCGGCGGTTCGACGGCTGAGAGGGGAAAAGGGCGCCGGCGAAAACCCGGGGCTCGCCGGGAGCCGGCCAGCCCGGGATATGAATGTGAGGAGAAACCGATGAATATCCTTGTCTTCATCAAGCGCGTTCCGGACACCGAATCCCGGATCCGAATCGACCGGGAGGCGAAATCCATCGTCGAGGAAGGCTTGAATTTCGTCTTGAGCCCTTATGATGAATACGCCCTTGAGGAAGCCCTCCGGCTTCGGGAAGCCAAGGGGGGAAAAGTCACGGCCGTTTCTTTCGGCCCCGACGAAGCCTTGTCGACTCTCCGCAAGGCCCTGGCCATGGGGGCCGACGAAGCCGTGCTGATCAAGGACGACCTCCGGGAGGCGTATGATCCCCTTCGGATCGCCCGCGTCCTGGCCGCTTTCGTCCGCGCCCGCCAGGCCGACGCCGACTTGATTCTCTTCGGCCGGATGTCGGTCGGATCCGACAACGCCGCGGTTCCGCCGATGGTCGCCGAGATGCTCGGGCTTCCCCAAGCCACCGTCGTCACCAAGCTCGAAATCGGCGGCCAAGAAGCCGCGGCCTGCCGGGAAATCGAGGGCGCCCTCGAAAAAGTCGCCTTCCGTCTCCCGGCCGTCGTCTCGGCCCAGAAGGGGCTGAACGAGCCCCGCTATGAAACGCTCAAGGGGATCATGGCCGCCAAGAAAAAGACCGTTCCCGTCGTGACGCTCGCCGAGCTCGGCTTGTCCGGGGAGGAGGCCGTCCCCCGCGTGGAGATCCTGGGCCTTGAGCTCCCGGCCTCCAAACAAGCTGGAAAAATCCTGCCCGGCACGGCCGAGGAAGCGGCCCGGGAGCTGGTCCGGCTTCTGCGGAACGAAGCCAAGGCCCTGTGAGGAGAAGGATGATGATTCTTTGCTTTATCGAAATCCGGGACGGAAAAATCAAGAAAAGCTCACTGGAGACGCTCGCCGCCGGGCGGCGGGCGGCCGAAGCCCTGGGCCTTCCGGCGGAAGCGGTCCTCGTCGGGACCGCTCCCGAAGGGGCGGCCGCCGAAATCGGCGCGGCCGGGGCGGCGAAGATCCATCATCTCCAAAACCCGCTCTTAGCCGATTATTCGAGCCAGGGGTTCGCCCTGGCCGTCGAGGGGCTCGTCCGGAAAACAGCGGCCCAGGCCGTCTTCTTTCCGGCTACGGCGATGGGCCGGGATCTTGCTCCCCGGCTTGCCGCCCGCCTGGGCGTTTCCCTGGCTTCCGATTGCACGGCCGTTTCCGTTTCCGGCGGCCGCCTGGTGTTCACCCGGCCGATTTTCGCCGGCAAAGCCATCCTGACCCTCGCCCTTCCGGCCGGGCCGGCGATTGCCACCCTCCGGCCCAACGTTTTTCCTCTGGATGCGGAACCCGGTCCCGAGGCCGAGGTCGTCCCCCATGCGGTCGCGATCCCGGAGGGGGCCGTCGCCGGAAAAGTCGCGGAGATCCTGGGCGAGTCTGGGGCGGCGATCGATGTGGCCGAAGCCGATATCGTCGTCGCCGGCGGCCGGGCGATGAAAGGCCCGGAAGGGTTCGCCCGGCTTTCCGAGCTGGCGGCGGTCCTTCCGCGGGCGGCCGTCGGGGCGTCCCGGACGGCCGTCGACGCCGGCTGGATCGGCCATTCCCACCAAGTCGGCCAAACGGGCAAGACTGTCAGTCCCAATCTTTATTTTGCCTTCGGGATCAGCGGAGCGATCCAGCACTTGGCCGGCATGTCCTCGTCCAAGGTGGTCGTCGCGGTCAACAAGGATCCCGAAGCCCCGATCTTCAAGGTGGCCGATTACGGAATCGTGGCCGACCTGTTTCAGGTCGTGCCCGCCTTGATCGCTGAAATCAAGGCCCTCGGCTCCTGATCCTTTCCGGCGGGATCCCGCCGGCCGCCTCCGTCAGCGGATCAGGGCGTTAAAGAACAGCTTGAAGGTGCCGTGCGTCTGGGCCCGGTGCTGAGGCCGGATGCCGAAAAGGATGACGCGGCCCTCGCCGTGCCGGACCGAAACGACGGCCGCCCGCCCGGCCAGGCGGGATTCCCCCAAAAGCCAGCCGCTTTGGAGAAGATCGCGAGAGGCGAAGGCCGCCGCAATCTCAGCCCGCTCGTTGTGATTTGTCGGAAGGATCTCGAAAGCCGGATTTCCCATCTGGAACACCACCAGCCCCTCGTCCGGCTGACCGTAGGCCAAGGGGTTTTTTGGATCGTACGTCACTCGGAGGGTCGATCCCGGACACCAGAAATCCTTGCGGCTGATTCCGGCCAGGATGTTGCGGACCGGGAGGCCGAATTTCTCCACGGCCAGGCCGCAGGCGCGACCGAAGGCGATCAGCGTGCCGCCCTTGGCCACGAAAGACTTCAGGGCTTCGAAGCCTTCGGCCTTGATTCCGCTGCGGTATTCCGGAGGAGTGGATTCCAGGAGTCCGGGCCTGTTATCCAACCCTTCCCCGGTGAGGAGGGCCGGCGCGTCGTCCGGAAGGAGAATGACGTCGAAGGCGGCGTTCAGTCCCCCCTTTGTTATCTCCGCGTCTCTCAGGGTCGTGTAAGGGATCGCGAACTGTTCCAAGAGGAGGCGCGTCCAGCCCTCGTCCATGTTGCCGCCCCAGTAGCGCTGGTACACGCCGAGGCGCTGCCGCTTGACCTCGTGACCGGTTCGATCGAAGCCCGGCTCAAGGGCCCGGAAATCAACGCCCGTCGTTTGGGCGATTTCGGAAAGCAGGGCGTTTGATGTCCCCGCCGGAACAAGGAAATCGCCGGGACGAAGGCGGCCGGCGTTGTCTTCGACCCGGCGCAGCCGGATGCCCCGGTCAAGAAGCCGTCCGGCCGCCGCGAAGGCGTCATTGAGGCGCCCGTCGATGGAATGCCCGACGGCGCTTTCGGCCGCGCGTCCGGCCGGCGCAAGCGCGCCGCTGAGCGTTTCAAAGTTCCCGGTGACGGCCTCGTCGAGAGCCTCGACCCGGACGCCCATGAATTCGGCCATCGTGTCGGTGGCCATGTCGTAAGGGGATTCCGGGGTTCCATCCGGGCGCCGGGTGAAGGAATTGTCGGGATAGAGCGTCCGGCCGAGCAGATAGCGGATCAGGCCCATTTTGGGCTGGGCGAGGGAAACCAGGAAAGATCCGGCGGCATAAGGCTTGCCGCCGGCGCTGAAATCCTCGGCCGCCCGGCGGATTTCGATGCCCTGGTCGAGCAGCTTGTTGACGAGCTTGACGGCCGTCAGAGGATCGTGCTGGGCGGCCGGGATCACGAAGGCGGCGGGCTTGCCCTGGGCGCCGCGCTCGGTTTGTCTCCGGGCCTTGAGAAAGGCGTTCCGCAGGACGGTCTGCTTGTTCCGGGCGGCCAGGTCGAGCACCGCCCAAGCCGAGATTTTTTGGCGGTCGATGATGTCCCGGAGCCTCCACCAGCCGCCCGGCCAGGGATTGGGGAAGGTGATCTGGGCTTCGTAAGCGGGGAACCCGCGGTCGTCGCCTTTAAGCTGGTGGGGGTGGATATAGAGCGGCGAAGCCAGCCTGGCGTCGGCCGATTCGGTCAGCATCCCGGCGATGTTGTGAAAGGGGGTGATCCAGTGGAACCCGAAATGCCCCCAGCCGGAGAATTGGGCCGCGTTGATGACGCCGGACAAACCGGCTTCCTCCTCCTTGTACGCGATATGCGCCCCGTACCAGCCGTGCTCGCGCCAGATCAGCGGGTCGGCCAGCGGACGGATGGGCTCGGCGTAGGGGGGCACGTAGATCCGCGGTCCGTAGCTGCCCATGTGGTGGTGGTCGACATAGGCCTGGGGAATCCAATCGCGGAACAGGAGGCGGGCCATGTACCGGGATTCGACCAGGTTCGTCTGAAACGCGTCCCGGTTGTTGTCGTGGCCGGCGTATTTGTGGTAGAGCCACGGCAGGTCGGATCCCTCGTATTCCGTTCCCAGCGTCTTTTGGTACCAATCGTAAACCATGACCGCCCCGTCGGGATTGAAGGACGGGACGAGGAGAAAGACGACGTTGTCCAAGATGCGCGCGGTCTCCTCGTCGGCCCGCGAAACGAGATCATAGGCCAGCTCCGGGGCCATCTGAGTGCCTCCGATTTCGGTGGCGTGGAGACTCATGGACTGGCAGATCACGGCCTTCCCCTCGGCGATCAGCTTTTCGGCGGCCGTCTCGTCCAACCCGCGGGGATCGCTGAGGCGGAGGTTGATCTTTCGGAGCTCCTCCAGGCGGTCGAGGTTGCGCGGAGAGGAAATGACGACCAGGAGGAAGGCCTGGTTCATCGTCGACGGCCCCAGGTCGACGACCTTGATCTTATCGCTTTCCCGGGCGAGGAGACGGTAGTAGGCGACGATCTTGTCCCAAGGCGCCATCCGCCGGTCGGCTCCGAGCCGAAATCCGAAAAACGCTTCCGGCGCGGTGACGGCCGCCGAAATCGTCTCGGCCGGGACGGGTCGGGGGCCGGGCGCGGCGCCGGACGGAATGAAGAGCGCAAGCGTTAAGATGAAAGCGGCGGTCCTTTGTTTCATGGCGGCGTTTCCTCCGTGAGCGCGGTTTGGCGCGCCGCCCGGATGTCTCGAGGATTTCCCCGGCGGCGGTCTCCCAATCTAGTACAGAAGCGCCGGGACTTCAACCGGCGTCGGCCGCGGCCGGTCCGGATCCGCTCACTCGCCGACGTTCAAGAGGAGCTGATTTTCCTTCGACCGGCGCTCTCCGACGCTCGTGACGAATATCGCCGGCCGGTCGGCCACCGGGCACTTGTTCTCGCAGATGCCGCAGCCGATGCACAGCTCGGGATCGATGATCGGGGCTTTTTCCACAGCCGTCGTTCCGTCGGGCCGTTTCGTCTCGACGAGGATGAACTTGATCGCCTTGGGGGAGACGGGGCAATGCTCCTCGCAGACGATGCAGGGCCGTCCGAGGAAATAGGGGAGGCAGCGGTTCTTGTCGATCCAGGCCGTCCCGATTTTGACCGTCGTCTTTTCCGGGACGGCCAGTTCCTTGATCGCCCCGGTCGGACAGACCTGGGTGCAGAGCGAACAATAGTACTCGCAATAGCCGATTTTCGGGACGAGCACCGGCGTCCACAAGCCTTCAGGCCCGGCTTCGGCCAGGGCGGGCTGAAGACCGTTGGTCGGGCAGGCTTTCAGGCACTCGCCGCACTTGACGCAGGTCCGGAGGAAGGCCGGCTCGGGCAGCGACCCGGGCGGCCGGATGAGACGTTCATCGGCCCGCGTCCGGGCGGACGTGATCCGGAAAAACGGGACGCTGAAGAAAGCCAAAAACGAAGTCGCCAGCAGACGACGGCGGGTCATGTCGACGGCCGGCGCCTTCTCCGCGCCGAGGCGGGCCGGGAACGTGATCGCCCGCTCCGGACAGATCGCCGCGCAGGTCTCGCAATACACGCACTCCGAGCTTTTCCATCCCCCGGCCGGGAAGGGGGCGGCCTGCGTTTGGCAGTGAATCGAGCAGAGGCCGCATTGGGTGCACTTCGACTCGTCGATCTTCAGCTTGAACAGGTTATACCGGCTGAAGAGTCCCAGGAGCGCCCCCAGGGGGCAGACATAGCGGCACCAAAACCGCTCCCGGATTTTGTTCAGAAGAACGGCTCCGATAAAAATCAAGCCGAGGAGAAATCCCTGCCGGAAGGTCATGTTCAGGGTCAGCGTCGAGAGAGCCTGGGCCAGCGTGTCGCCGAGGGACTCGAGCTTGACCGCGTAGACGGCCCCGAGAAGGGCGTCCGCTCCGAGGCCGAAAGCCGGGAAGAGACCGGCGGCCGAGGCGCGCGTCAGGAACGACAGCGGATCCAGGTACCCCGCGGCGTTGAGGCCGAAAAGCGCGGCGACGAGGACGAAGGCTAGGACGGCGTATTTGATCCATAACCCGCCGGAGGCCGGTTTTTTCGGCCGGAGGAGCCGTGCTTTCCTGAAGATCCAGGAAAAGAACTGGTGAACGGTCCCCAAGGGGCAGATCCAGCCGCAGACGATCCGGCCGAACAGGACGGTGACGAGGATCGTGAGGGCGGCCCAGGCGAAATAAACGAGAAAGACGCGCGAGGCGAGAGCCGTAGCCGCGGCCAGGAGAGGGTCAAAATGGAAAAAAGCCTCGACCCGCCCGATATAATCCTCGCCGGAGAAATGCGCGCCGAAGAGGAGGAGGAAGAACAGCCCGAGGAACGCCGCTTGAACGGCGGTTCGGAAAAGCTGGAGGCGGCGGAACTTCTTAGAGCGTTCTTTTTTCAATGTTCATCTTCTCCAGGTCGATCCGGCCGATGTTTCTTTCGACGGCGAAGCGCAGAAGAGGGAGCTCGGCGGGGACGATATCGAAAAGAACGGCTCCCATGGCTTCGACCGCGGCCGCGTCCGTTCCGGCCACGGCCGTCTTCAGGAGCTTGGTGTCCGACGGCCGGCCGCCCTGGGGGCCGTTTCGGACGAGGATCCGCCAGGCGTCGAGAACGGTCAGCTTGGGCTTGAAGAAGGCGGCCAAGTCGGCCGAGGCCTCGTCGATGCGCTGGTGGAGGCGGTTGCGCGGGCCGCCGATCGCCCCCAGCCAGTTCTTCATCCCGAGCGTCACCCGGCAGAGGTTGTGGTGCTTGGCGATCGGAACGTTGATGAGGGCATCGCATTCGGCGAAGTCCTGGATCACGTCCCATTCCTTGAGCCAAGCGCCGCCGATGATCATTTTCTTGATCCGCCTCGGGTTGATGAAGGGAACATCGGCCCCGGCTTCCCTGGCCGCCGCCTGGATGCCGGAGCGGACATAGCATCGCTGGGCCTGGTTGGTGGTGTTGTCCATCACCGTGACCTTTTTCGCCCCGGCGGCGAAGCTGAGCTCGACCAGCGCCCGGACGACGTCCGGGTTCGTGCAGGCGGCCATCTCCGGGGTGCGGTCCCAGCCGATGTTCGGCTTGATGAGAACGACGTCCCCCCGGGCGACAAACCGGTTCATCCCGCCGAGGGCCTCGACGGCCGCCCGGGCGATGTCCGCCGGCGAATTTCCCTGAATGACGGCCAGGTCCGGCGGGGCGGGAGCCGCGGCCGGCCGGCCGATCAGGCCGGGAGCGGCTCCGAGGACTGCGCCGCCCCAGACGGCGCTTTTGATGAATGTTCTTCGTTTCATGAGCTTATCCTTTGCCGAGGGAACGGATGTAAGCCTTGATCCCCTCGAAAATTCCCCGGGCGATATTCTGGCGGTACACCGCGCTCTGGAGCCGCTTGATCTCCTCCGGATTGGAAAGATGTCCGGCTTCGATCAGGACGGCCGGCATCTCGCTTCCCAGAAGCACCCAGAACGGGCCGCCTTTGGCGCCCAGGTCCTTGACGCCGGCGTAGTGACGGGAAAGATGGGAGGCCAGGGCGGACTGGACCGTCCGGGCCAGCTCCCGGGATTCGATGATCCGGCTGTTTTGGACGACTTTCTTGACGATCTTGTCCATCTCGCCGATGGTCTTGGTCGTCGTCGCGTTTTCTTTGGCCGCCAGCTCGTTGACCGCGGGATCGGGGCTGAAATTCAGGAAGAAGGTCTCCAGCCCCTGCCGCGCTTTCAGCCGGTAGGCGTTCACGTGGATGGAGATGAAGAGGTCGGCTTTCCGTTGATTGGCGACGATGGTCCGCGCTTCCAGGGGGACGAAGATGTCGGTTTCCCTGGTCAGGACAACGGACAGGTCGGACTCGGCCTCCAGGATCGCCTTGAGCTTGAGGGCGATGTCGAGGGTCAGATCCTTTTCCTTCGGACCGGCCGGATCGAGACAGCCCGGATCCGATCCGCCGTGCCCGGGGTCGATGATGATCGTCCGTACGCCCAGCCCGAGCTGGCGGGCGAGGCTGTATCCGCCCCCCGCCGGCTGGGCGGGCTTTGGGATTTTTTCAGCCGGCGGGCCGGCCGCCGCCGGGCCGGCGGCGGCGTCCTTCGGATAAATGTCGATGACGATCCGGAACGGATCATAGAGGTTGAAGACTTCGTACCGGCGGACGCGGTCCCAGTCGGCCTCGACCGTCAGGCGCACGGTCGTCGGGTTCTTGGCCGCGAGCCGGAGGCGCCGGATGTAGCCGGCGCCGGCCGGGGTGAGGGTTTCGGGAACGATGGGATTGAGCCGGGCCCGGATGACGTCGACGGTGATCTCCGGCGGCGTGCGGGTCTCGTTCCAGACGTATTCCCGCGGGGCGCCCACGTCCAGGACGATGCGGGTGTAGTTGGGATGGGCGTAGGACCGGACGTTATAGACTTCGGAGAGGACGGGAACATCCGTTTTTTCGGCCGGGCCGACGGCGGCTAAGGAGAAAATCAGGGCGGGGAAAATCGTCCAGCAACGTCCTGTTCGTCCACTCATCCGTTTTGTTCGAAAAATATTATAACACGGTTGATTTGCCGAAAAAGACGGATCGGCGGAAGGACCGCCGGCTCGTCCAGGAGACGCCTTCGATTCAGGCGCCGTATTTTTTCAGCTTCCCGGCGTGTCCGAGAATCAGCGGCATGGCCCGAAGCGAGGGGAACCGGCCGAGGATGCCCTTGGCGCAGGCCCGCTCCGAGAAGGCGGCGACATCGTCGGGCAAGGCGGTCGGGGCGGCCAGGAGGAACGGATTCGGGTGGAAGGAATGCCCGCGCATCAGGGCCGGGGTCGAGTGGTCGGCGGTGACGACGAGAACGTCGGGTTTGAGGGCTTCGATCCGGGGAAGAAAGCGGTCGGCTTCCTCGATCGCCCGGACCTTGGCCTCGAAGTCCCCGTCTTCCCCGGCCGCGTCCGTTTTTTTAAAGTGAATGTAGAAAAAGTCGTGGTCTTTCCAATGGGCTTCGAGGGCGGCGAAGAGATCGGCCGGCTCGGGGCCGATTTTATAAACATGCATTCCGATCAGCCGGGCCAAGCCCTTGTACATCGGGTAGTTGGCGATCGCCGCCGGCCGGAGCTTGAACAAGTCGGCCATGGTCGGGATGGTCGGCTGGACCGAAAAGCCGCGAAGCAGGGCGGCGTTGGCCGCCGGCTCGTCCTTGAGGATTCCCAGGATCTCGTCAAGGAAAGCGTTGACGACGGAGGCCGCCTTCTCCGAGGCCTCGTCCAGGGCGGAGGCCGGGACGCGGGGCTTGCCGTCTTTCTGCGGATCGGCGTCGGTCAAGGCGTCGGAAAGACCGGGAGCCCGGAACCGGGCGACAAAGCGGTGCTCCTTGCCGGCAAAAAGGGTGATTTCGGCATCGGATATTCCGGGCCGGGCGGCGTTGACTTTGGCGCAGATCCGCTCGCATTCGCTCGTCGGAATCCGTCCGGCCCGCCGGTCGGCGATCAAGCCGTCCTTGAGAGTGGCGAAGTTTCCCCGGGCGACGAGGTCGCCTTCCCGGACCTTGACGTCCGAGCCCAGGGCCTCGAGGATTCCCCGGCCGAGCCGGTGGCGGAGGGGATCGTAACCGAAAAGGGCCAGGTGGGCCGGGCCGCTGCCCGGCGTCACGCCCATGAGGACCGGATCGGTGAGCCCGCAGCTGGACCGGGCGGCCAGGCGGTCGAGGTTCGGCACGGCCGCCGTTTCCAGCTCGGTCCGGCCGTTTCGCGGCAGCCCGCCCAGGCCGTCGATGACGAAGAGAACGATCTTCGTGTCGGTTTGAACCGCAAGCTCGGGCGACAATTCTTCAAAATTCATGGCGACTCTCCGGGTGAAATAGGAACGATATTATAGCATACGGCGCCCGCCGGGAGGGGCGTTTAAGCTTCGCTCTCGGATGGGCCGCGAAGCCGTCGCTTTCGCCCTCCTTGAGGCTCCGGGCCGCGGGTGATACAATCGCTTCGTGAATAAAATCCTGGTGATTGATTTCGGGTCGCAGTATACCCAGCTCATCGCCCGCAAGGTGCGGGAGCTGGGCGTGTACTCCGAAATCTGGCCGCCGACGGCCCCGGTCGAGGCGATCCGGGCCGCCGGGCCGCAGGGGCTCATCCTTTCGGGCGGTCCGCAAAGCGTTTATGGGAAGGGGGCTCCGACGGTTTCCCCGGAGATCTTCGCCCTCGGTGTTCCGATCCTCGGCATCTGTTACGGGCTGCAGCTCATGGCTCATCTTCTGGGCGGCCGGGTCGTCCCTTCCCCCCGCCGTGAATACGGCTTCGCCGCCCTCCGTCTCATCCGCCGGGACGGGTTGCTGTCCGGTCTCAAGGACGGCGAACAGGTCTGGATGAGCCACGGCGACAAGGTCGAAAAGCTTCCGCCGGGTTTCCGCGTCTCCGGCCGGACGGGGAACACGCGGGCCGGCGTGATTGAGGACCCGCGGCGTGATTTCTACGGCGTCCAGTTCCATCCCGAGGTGATCCATACCAAGGAAGGGCGGAAGCTTCTGGCCAACTTCCTCTTCAAGATCGCCGGCCTGATCCCCGACTGGAACATGGGATCGTTCATCGAGCGCAAGACCGAGGAGATCCGGAAGACGGTCGGCCGGGGCCGCGTTCTCTGCGGGCTTTCGGGCGGCGTGGATTCGCTGGTGACGGCCCGGCTGGTTCACCAGGCGGTCGGAAAACGCCTGACCTGCGTTTTCGTCGACAACGGTCTGCTCCGGGAAGGCCAGTACGCCGACCTCATGGAGATGTTCCGGATCAAGCTCGACCTGGACGTCGTCGGAGTGGACGCGGCCGCGGCGTTCGTCAAGGCCCTCGGCGGCGTCTCCGATCCGGAGCGGAAAAGGAAGATCATCGGCCGCCTGTTCATCAAGGTCTTCCGGGAGGAAGCCCGCCGCCTGGGCGGGGCGAAGTTCTTGGCCCAGGGGACGATTTATCCCGACGTGATCGAGAGCCGTCCCGTCCAGGGGCCCTCGGCCGTCATCAAGTCCCATCACAACGTCGGCGGCCTGCCGAAATCGCACGGCTTCGTCCTGGTCGAGCCTCTCCGGGAGCTTTTCAAGGACGAAGTCCGGGCTCTGGCCGTGGAGCTGGGAGCCGACCGAGCCTTCGTCGCCCAGCATCCGTTCCCGGGCCCCGGCCTGGCCGTCCGGATCGTCGGCCCGGTCGACGAAGAATCCTTGCGGATCGTCCGGGCGGCCGACGACATCGTCGTCCGGGAAGTCCGGGCGGCCGGCGTCTACGACCGCCTGTGGCAGGCGTTCGCCGTGCTGCTGCCCGTCCGAAGCGTCGGGGTCATGGGAGACCGGCGGACTTATCAGCGGGTCGTCGTCATCCGGCTGGTCCAAAGCGTGGACGGGATGACGGCCGACTGGTTCCCGGCATCCTCCGACCTCCTGGCCCGGATCTCGAACCGGATCGTCAACGAGGTGGCTGGTGTCAACCGGGTGGTCTTTGACGTCACCAGCAAGCCGCCCGGCACGATCGAATGGGAATGAATCCATGGCCCCCGGCTTCATCCATCTTCACAACCACTCGGAATACAGCATCCTGGACGGCGCCGTCCGCCTGGACGCCTTGGTCCAGGCCGCCGTCGACCACAAGATGCCGGCCGTGGCCCTGACCGATCACGGCAACCTCTTCGGAGCGGTCAAGTTTCAAAAAATCGCCAAGGACAAAGGCGTCAGGCCGATCTTCGGCTGTGAGGCCTATATCGCCCCGCGGAGCCGCCGTGACCGCGAGCCCCGCGACGGCGAGCCGGCCCACTATCATCTCCTGCTCCTGGTCGAGAACGAGACCGGCTACAAGAATCTCTGCGTCCTGCTTTCCAAGGCCTACTTGGAGGGATTCTATTACCGTCCCCGGATCGACAAGGAGCTCCTGGCCGCCCACAGCAAGGGCTTGATCGGGTTTTCCGCCTGCCTGCGCGGCGAGATCGCCTATCTCTTCGGTCAAGGCCGGGAGGAGGCGGCTCTCCGGGCGGCCGAAAGCTATGCCGAGATTTTCGGGCCGGGGAATTTCTATATCGAGCTCATGGATCACGGCCTCGAGCCGCAGAGGGAGGTCAATCCCAAACTCGTCGGCCTGGCCCGCCGGCTCGGCCTGCCGCTCATCGCCACCAACGACATCCATTTCCTCGGCAAAGCCGACGCGGCCAGCCACGACGTCCTTCTTTGCATCCAGACAAATAAGAAGATCAGCGATACCGAGCGGATCAAGTTCGGCACGGCGGAGTTCTATTTCAAGCCGCCGGCGGAGATGGAGCGGCTGTTCGGCGAAATCCCCGAGGCCCTCGACAACACCTTTCACGTCGCCGCCCGGTGCGATTTCGAATTTCCCAAGGGAACGTATTTCCTGCCTCGGTTCGAGCCGCCGGAAGGGAAATCGCTCCGGGATTACTTTGAGGAAGTCGCGTGGGCGGGGTTTTCCGAGCGGGCCGACAAGCTCCGCGATCTGCGGGCCAAGGGCAAGCTTGTCCACGACCTCGACGCCTACAAGGATCGGCTGGAAAGGGAAATCCAGCTGGTCAAGCAGATGCAGTTCGAGGGATATTTCCTTATCGTCTGGGACCTTCTCCGGACGGCCCGGTCCCGGAACATCCCGGTCGGTCCGGGGCGCGGCTCGGCCGCCGGCTCGCTGCTCGCCTACTGCCTCCAGATCACCGACATCGACCCTCTCGAGTACGATCTTCTTTTCGAGCGGTTCCTCAATCCCGAACGAATCAGCCTGCCGGACATCGACATGGACTTCTGCGCCCGGCGTCGGGCGGAAATGATTTCCTATGTCACCGAGAAATACGGGCAGGAGAACGTCAGCCAGATCATCACCTTCGGGACGATGGCCGCCCGGGCGGCCATCCGAGACGTGGGACGCGTCCTGGAAGTCCCCCTGAGCGAAGTCGACAAAGTGGCCAAGATGGTCCCTCTCGGTCCGGACGTCAAGATCGCCTCGGCCGTCCAGGGCGCGGGGCCGCTCAAGGAATACGTCGAGAGGAATCCCCGGATCAAAGCCCTTCTGGACATCGCCGAGAAGGTCGAGGGCCAGGTCCGCCACCCGTCGATTCACGCCGCCGGCCTGGTCATCACCCCGCGGCCGCTGACCGAATTCCTTCCCTTGTACCAGTCGGTCAAGGGCGAGGTGACGACCCAGTTCGCCATGAGCGAAATCGAGACGATCGGCCTCCTCAAAATGGATCTCCTGGGCCTCCGCAACCTGACCGTCATCCGCGACGCCCAGAACCTGATCGCCAAGGACTTCGGGACGGCCCCGGACGTGGACGCCCTGCCCTTGGATGACGGACCGACGTTCGATCTTTTCAAGGCCGGCAACACCGACGGAGTCTTCCAATTCGAATCCCAGGGGATGAAGGCGCTCCTGCGGAGCTACAAGCCGGAGGAGTTCCGCGACTTGATCGCCCTCAACGCCCTTTACCGGCCGGGGCCGTTGAAGAGCGGGATGGCCAATGACTTCGTCGAGCGGAAATTCCATCCCGAGAAGATTGTCTACGACGTTCCCGAGCTCAAGCCGATTCTCGAGGAAACCCGCGGCCTGATCATCTATCAGGAGCAGGTGATGCGGATCGCGGTCGAGCTGGCCGGTTTTTCTCTGAGCAAGGCCGATCTTCTGCGCAAGGCGATGGGCAAGAAGAAGGCCGAGATCATGGCCGCCCAGAAGCAGAATTTCCTGGACGGGGCGAAGCGGAAGGGCGCCATTTCATCCTCGAAAGCCGCGAAAATTTTCGACCAGATCGCCAAGTTCGCCGAATACGGGTTCAACAAATCGCACAGCGCGGCCTATGCCGCCCTGGCGTATCAAACGGCCTATCTCAAGGCGCATCACCCGACGCATTTCATGGCCGCGCTGATGACGTCCGAGGCGGAGCGCGGGGCGACCTCCCAGATCGTCAAGTACGTCGCCGAGTGCCAAGTCCTCGGCCTCGAGGTCCGGCCGCCGGACATCAACAAGAGCGATTTCGATTTCATCGTCGAGGACCGGGCCGTCCGCTTCGGCCTGGCGGCGGTCAAGAACGTCGGCGAGACGGCCGCCCGGGCGCTGATCGCCGTCCGCCGGGAGCGCGGCCCGTTCCAGACGATTTTCGACGTCGTCGGCCACGCCGACGGGCGGATCATCAACCGGAAGGTCCTGGAAAGCCTGATCAAGGCGGGCGCTTTCGATTCGTTCGGACTACCCCGGGCCCGGAGCTTCCGCTTGATCGACAACCTGATCGATTACAACCGCGAGATGCAGAAAACCCGGGAATCGACCCAATCCCTGTTGTTCGGCGGGGACGCGCTCGCTCCTCCGGAGATTCCGGCCGAGATCGCCGCGATCCCGGAGTGGGACGAGATGCTCAAGTGGTCCTATGAAAAGGAAGCCCTGGGTTTCTACATCAGCGGCCATCCCCTTTCCCATTACCGGCGCATCCTCCCCCGGCTCACCTCCCACTCGACGGCGTCTTTCGAGGAGGAAGCGGATATCCCCGAGGAGATCCGGGTGGCCGGCGTGATCGCCGATTTCCAGATGAAGAAAACGAAGAAGGACGAACGGATGGCCGTTTTTCAGCTGGAGGACTTGACCGGGCGGGTGGAGGTTGTTGTCTATGCCGAACCCTACAAGCGCTACTACCATGTTCTCCAGGAAGGAAGCCTCGTCTGGATCAAGGGCCATTACCAGCTCGACGGCGAAACCCACAAGATTTACTTATCCCACATCCTGCCTCTGGAGGAGGCCGCCCAGAAGCTGGCCAAGAAGTTTGTCGTCCGGCTGCCCGCCCGTCCCCTGGACGAGGCCGTTCTTCAGGACATGCGGGAAGTGTTGGAAAAATCGCCCGGCGAATGCCCGGCCGTGTTCGAATTGGAAACGCCGTCGGGCCACCGGGTGGTCCTCCAAACCCCCGAGCTGAAAGGCGTGACGCCCACGGACGACCTGCTGACCTCTCTTGAAACGCTCCTGGGCCCGGACTCGATCCGGGTTGATTATTGAAATGAGCATGAAAATCCTCCTGGCCGATGCTTCCCCCGTGGTCCGCAAGGCCGTGGAAACGGCCCTGCCCGGAGCGGAATTCGAGATCCGGACCGCGCCCGACGGCTTGGCCGCGATCCGGATCCTTCCCGAATTCTTCCCCGACGCCGTTCTCGTTGCTCTTTCCCTGCCCGGCATGGACGGGTACGACGTGGCCGCCTTCCTCTGTTCCCAGCCGGTCTATCGGACGACCGCCCTTTTCCTTCTGCTGGGCGCCTTTGAGGCCGTCGATGTGGCCAAGCTGTCCGTCATCCGGCACGACGGCTTGATCCGGAAGCCCTTCGACGGGGAAACCCTTTTGGGCCGGATCCGGACGGCGATCGATCGCAAAAAAGAGCTGCCTTCGCTTCCGGAGGATCCTTTTCTCGAGCCGCAGAGTCTCCCCGAAACCGCCTCGGCGGCCTCCAGCCCGGTCACTCCGGACACGGGGAACCTTCCCGAGTGGACCGACGACGTCGAGCGGAAAATCCGGGACGTGATCCGGCAGGAAATTCTTCGCAATCAAGCCGAAATGGAGGAACGGGCCCGGGACATCGTCTCGGCCGAGTTCAAGAAGGTCCTGGTTGAGGAGCTCAAGGCCGTCGACGGCAAGCGGTGAACGCTTCCCCATGAATTTCTCGTTCTGCCGCCTGGACACGTGCGTTTCGACGAACGATGAGGCCCGAAGCCGCGCCCGCGAAGGCGCTCCGGCCGGGACGGTCGTCGTCGCGCGGGAACAGACCGGAGGACGGGGGACCAAGGGCCGGTCTTGGTTTTCCCCCCGCGAGGCGGGATTGTATGTTTCCGTCGTCCTGCGCCCAGGGCCGGACGCCGCGCTTTCGCTTCTGCCCTTGGCCGCCGGCTTGGCCGCCCGCGGGGCCGTGGAACGGACGGCGGGGATTCTGGCGAAGCTGCGCTGGCCGAACGACATCGTCTGGCAAGGGAGGAAGCTCGGCGGCATTCTCTGCGAAAGCGGATGGTCTGGATTTCAGTCGCGCTACGCCATCGTCGGCCTCGGCCTTAACCTCAACCAAGACGAAGGCGATTTTCCGGAGGAATGGCGGTCCCGGGCCGGGTCCCTCCGCCGGGCCTCCGGGAGAATCATCGACCGGGAAGCGGTCCTCGACGCGTTTCTGGAGGAGCTCCAGGGGGCGGTCGCGCCCCTCTTCGAAAAAAGGCCGGCGGAGGTGGTGGAGGGGTTTCTTCTCCACGCCGAAGCCGGGCCGGGGGAAGCGGTCCGGCTTCGAACCGCTTCGGGGGATATTGCCGGATCGTTCGAGGGGCTGGATATCGACGGGGCCATCCGGGTGAGAACGGCCGGGGGAGTGCGGCGCTTCGTCTCCGCGGAAATCATTTCGTTCGGCCTCGATCGGGCCCCTTCCGGCGGGGGATTTGGAGTATAATCGAAAAAGGGACCGCCTTCGAATCAGGTCCGGAATTCCCGGCTCCGGGCGAGGAGAAAAACGATGCTAATGGCCTGCGATATCGGCAATACCTCCGTGGCTTTCGGCGTCTTCGAGGGCCGGACGCTCGTCCGGGAATGGCGTCTCCGGTCGGACCGGGATCAAACCAGCGACGAGTACGGAGTCATCCTCCTCAATCTTCTTCGCATGGCCGGGATCGATCCGGCCGCCGTCAAGGCGGGGATCATTTCGTGCGTCGTGCCGCCCCTGACCCCGGTTTTCCAGGAGCTCTGCGGTTCATTGTTCGGCGTCCGGCCGTTCGTTGTCGGGCCGGGGCTGCGCACGGGCATGCCCATCCTCTACGATGCCCCGGCCGAAGTCGGCGCGGACCGCATTTCGGCGGCCGTCGCCGCCTATGAGAAATACGGCGGTCCGTGCATCGTCGTCGATTTCGGCACGGCTACGACGTTCGACGCCGTCTCGGCCAAGGGCGAATACCTGGGCGGGGCGATCGCTCCCGGCATCCTGATCTCGGCCGAAGCCCTGTATCTCAAGACGGCCCGGCTTCCCCGGATCGAAATCCGCAAGCCGGACCGGATCATCGGGAAAACGACCGTGGGCAGCATGCAGTCGGGTCTTTATTACGGCTACATCGGCCTGACGCAGACCATCATCGCCGGGCTACGGAACGAGCTCGGAGAGAAAACGAAAGTCGTGGCCACCGGCGGATTCGGCGAAGAACTCGCGGCTGAAGTTGCGGCCATCGACGCCTGCGAGCCGAATCTCGTCCTGGAAGGGCTTCGGATCATCTTCGAACGGCAGAAGGACCGGCCGTCCGAGCCGTGAAGGTCGTGATCGAGGAATGAGCGACGACCCGAGCGCAGCCGAACTCCGGGAGCGGTATTTCCGCGGCATCGCCGACCGTTTCATCGCCCTGCGGGGAGCGCCGTTTTCTCTTTCTCCGGCCGACATCTGCTTGATCGAAGCCTGGGAATCCGCCGGAATCCCCCTCGAAACGGTCCTGGAAGGCCTGGAGGCGGCGTTTGCCGTCCGCCCCGGCCGGAGCCGCGCGCCGGGGAAGATCCGGGCGTTGTCCTTCTGCCGGTCGGCCGTCGAGCGGGCCCTCGAGCGGAGCCGCGAGCGGGACGTGGGACGACGGAGTCCCGAGTTGGAAACGAGATCAACGGAGAAAATCAAAAAAGCCCGGACGGCCGTGGATGAATTCCTCAGCCGGCGGCCGGCCGGATTTGCCGCGCTCCTGCCCGAATTCGAGAAGGCTCGGTCGCTCTTGGAGGCGGAGCGTCCGGACGACGAGGCCCTGGAGCGGCTGGACGGGAAGATCGACGCCCGGATCCGGGAATCGGCCGGGTCGGGCCGGCTCCGCGAGGCCGAGGCCGCCGTCGACCGCGACCACCCCGGTCTTCGCGGTCCGGAGAAGGAATCCGCCGCCGGGATCCGGCTGGTCCGAAGTCTTCGGGAGAAACACCGGATTCCCTATGTGTCGCTCTATTATTATTGATCGGATGCGTCCCGGCTCGGCCGGGGCCGGCCGCCTCCGCCGGCGAAAGGATCGCCTCTCATGGCCAAAGCGCAAAGCGATGAAGCCCGGATTCTCAACCTTCTCCGCCGGAATCCCCAGGGTCTGAAGCTCCGGGATATCTTCAAGGAGCTGCGGGTCGACCGCAAATCCCGGGCCAAGGTCGAGGACCGCCTCCAGAGCCTTGTTCATCGCAAGCTGGCCCGCCGGGTGAGGGATCGCTGGCTCCTGCCGCCGGCCTCCGACCTGCGGAAAGGAACGTTCGAGACTTTCGGCCGCGGCTTCGGCTTCGTCATCTCCCAAGAGGGAGAGGATGTCTTCGTCCCGTCCCGGTTTTCCGCCGGGGCGGTCCACGGCGACCAGGTCGAGGTGATGGTGAACGCGTCCGGCCGGAGCGGGAGGCTGGAAGGCCGGGTCGTCCGGATCGTCAAGAAAGTCAAAAAGCGGCTGCTGGGGATCTTCGGCGAGCGGTTCGGCCGCCCGTTTTTCGTCCCGTTCGAAACCCCGTCGGCCGAGGAGATCCCGATCGTTTCCCGGGGATCGTTTTTCCCGGAAGCCGGGGAGATCGTTTCCGTCGAGCGGGCGGACATGAAAATCGTCGAGGTGCTCGGCCGCCCGGACGATCCCGGCGTCGACGCTCGCGTTATCATCCGCAAGTACGGCCTGGCGGACGCCTTTTCTCCGGCGGCCGAGGCGGAAGCGGAACGAGCCGCCGCCGTCCCCGTGGCCGGGGCGATCGCCGGACGGGCCGATTTCCGCTCATGGAAAACGTTTACGATCGACGGCGCGACCGCCCAGGACTTCGATGACGCCGTCTCCATTTCCCGGACGCCGTCCGGCGGCTTCCGGCTCGGGGTTCACATCGCCGACGTGTCGCATTATGTCCGGCCGGGGACGGCCCTGGAGGCCGAGGCCTTCGTCCGGGCGACGAGCGTTTACTTTCCCGGCCTGACCCTGCCGATGCTCCCGGCCCGGCTCTCCAACGATCTTTGCTCGCTCCGGCCGCGCCTCGAGCGCTTGGCTGTTTCCGTCGTCATGGATTTCAACGCGGAGGGGGAGCGGGTCGGGGCGTCCTTCCATCCCTCGGTCATCCGGACGGTCGAACGGATGACGTACGATTCGGTCTTCAAGATCATGGAAAACGATCCGGCCGAGCGGGACGCCCACCTCTCGATCGTCCCCGACATCCTGGACATGCGAACGCTGGCCCGGGCGATCCGGAAGCGGCGGCTGGCCGGGGGGAGCCTGGACTTCGACTTGGTCGAGCCGGAGCTTGTCTATCAGGAAGGGAAGGTCGCCTCGGTTGCGGCGTTTGTCCGGAACGAAGCCCATGAGCTCATCGAGGAATTCATGGTCGCGGCCAATGTCGCCGTGGCCGAATATCTCCGCCTCCGCGGAGTCCCCTCCCTCCACCGCGTCCACGAGGCCCCGGCCGAGGAGGACCTCGAGAAGCTCCGGGAAACGCTGGCCTTCTTCCACATCCTGCTCCCCGAACCCAAGCGGATCACTTCCAGGGACCTTCAATCCGCCGTCCGGGCGGCCGAGGGCACGCGGCTCGAGAAATTCGTCAGCGTCCAGATCCTCCGGGCGATGCGGCTGGCCGAATATTCCGCGGAGCGATCCGGGCACTTCGGCCTCGGGCTCAAGGATTACGCCCATTTCACCTCGCCGATCCGCCGCTACCCGGATCTCGTCGTCCACCGCCTTCTGAAGGATGACCTGGCCGGACGCGTCGCTCGTCCGGCCGGACTCGAGGCGGCCGCCGTTCATTCGTCCGAACAGGAACGCAAGGCCGACGCGGCCGAGAAGGACCTCGTCGAATGGCGGATCTACCGGTTTCTCAAAGAACGCCTCGGCGACGTCGTCTCCGGCCTGATCGTCGACTTTTCCCGCGGCGGGCTGATCGTCGAGCTTGATGAGTATTTCGTTTCCGGGTTGCTCGCCTACGACGACCTGGGCGGGGATTATTTCGCCAAGCGATCCCGCGGCGCGCTGACCGGCAAGCGCACCGGCCGGCAATACGACCTCGGCCAGGGCCTTTCCGTCCAGATCGCCGCCGTCGACCCCGTCAACCGGCGGATGAGCCTGGTGTTGCCGGCGGAGGAAAAGCCGGCCGACCTCGCGCCAAAAACAAGCCGCGGCCGAAAAAAGCGCGGCCGTTGAATTCCGTCTTTCGCTCAAAGGATTTCCGTCTCAGCCGTCCAGAGCGTTTGTCGAGGTTGAAACGGACGGGCTCCCGGGCCGGCGACCGAACGGGGAGGCTTCTTTCTTTTCTTTCTTTCTCGTTTCCCTTACAATGAAAAGCGGTTTTAAGAACAGTCACCATGCGCGCCTCCCACCCTCCGATTCCCAAACGCCTTCCGGCCGGCGACGGTCCCAAGATCATCGCCCTGGCCAAGGCTTACGGATTGCAAGGACTCCGGCAAAAAGATTTAGCCGGCGTTTTCCCACCGGATTTCCAGGGCTTGACCGATCTGGCCAAGGCGCTGGAGTCCGAAGGCCGGATCCGCATCCTCTCCTTCGCCCCTCTTTATCTCGTCGCCCGGGAGGCGATCGATTATTTCGAGGGGAAGTTCGTCGCCTATCTCGAGAAATTCCATTCCTCGCACATCAAGGAGCGCGGCGTCACCCTTTCCAAAATCCAGGAGCGCTTCGAAATCCCGCGCCAGATTTTGCTGCTGTGCCTGAAAACCCTCGTCCATGAGGGCAAGCTCCGGGAGGACCACGGGTTCTACGCCCTGGCCGATTTCGTCCGAGAGCTGCCCGAGCGCGAAGAACGCGTCCTCCAGAAGATTGAAGAGGAATGCTTCGCCGGCCATCCCCGCTCGGTTTCCCCGGCCGAAGTCTGCGACCGGATGAAGCTTTCGCCCGAAACCCGGGACCAGTTGTTGGACATCCTGGTCGAGAGGAAACGGATCATCGCCGGAAAGGACGGGTATTACGTCCACCGGCCGTGGCTGGAGGATCTGGTCGAAAAGCTTCGGGCCAAGGGACCGCGGGACCTGCCGGTTGCGGAATTCAAGGAGATGACGGGACTCAGCCGGAAATACGCGATTCCCCTCTTGGAGCTGCTCGACGAGATGGGCGTCACCCGGAGAAAGGGCGCCGGCCGCGAGATTCTGGACGAGCCCTTGCCGCCGCCTTCGCGGTCCTAGTCAAGCCAGGTGTAGAAAGAAATCCCCGCGGTCACGATCCGCCGGAACGTTCCGTCGGAGGCGGAGTCTCCGGCCAGGGGGACGACGCGCCGCACGCCGACAAACGGCCGGACGGACACTTCCCGGCCGAAATCGAGGAAAACCCGGGCTTCGACCGCCCGGCGGGCGTCGTTGGCATCGAGGCGGACATCCAGGCCGGCTTTCACGTCCGCCGGGCCGGTCGTGTTGAGGCCGATCTTCATCCCGAAGTCATAGGTGAATTTATAATCGAAGCCGGCCCGGGCCTCGAAGCGGATCGGACCGTCAAGACGGTTGAAGTCGGGCTGGTTGCGGATGGCCAGACCGGCGGAGGCGCCGGCCCGGAATCGAACGGCTTTATCCACCGGCATGTCGGCGATGTAACGCCCATAGACGGAGGCGAAGGCCCTCCCGACAGGCCGCTCGTATTCGGCCGTGACGGAGTACATCATCCGGTCCGGCCAGAATTGGCCCCAGAAACCGGAACCGGTCAGAAGGGGGGAGCTGAAGGCGGCATCGATGAAAAAGCGCCGGGATTCCCGGCGGAGAAGCGGCAGACGGAAGGCCCCGTCGATCATCACCTTGTAGGCATCATAAAAGGGATAAACTCCGGCGGTCACGTCAAAGGAGTCGAGAAACCGGGAGCCTCCGCCGTCGGCTCCGAAACGAACGCCGAGGTGAGTCGCCGCCGGGAGCCGATAGGTCTTGAAGCCGGCCAGCACCAGCTCCGCGCCGGGGGAAAGGGCGACGGCCAGCTCCGCCTCGTAGAGGATCTCGGAGAAATTCACCCATTTGACCTCGGCCGCCCAGGAAATCTCCGGAAAAAGGAGTCCCGTCCCGGCGGCATCGAAGACCGCCAAGCTGTCGTAGCCGGGGGTTCCTCCGATATACGTTCCCAAGCCGAAGCCGGCCTGAAAATCGCCGCGGCGAAGCCGAAGGCGTCCGACGATCTCGTTGAGGTTCAGAATATAATCGCTGAACAGCGAGGTCTGGTGCCGGCAGAAATGATTCAAGCTCGCCTCGGCCTCAACTCCGGCCGACAGGGGGGCGGACCAGCCGGCCCGAACCCAGAAGTCGATCGGGCCTTCCATGTCGCCGTTGATTTTTTGGAGGTAGCTCAGGTCGAGAAAAAGCCTGTTCCGGCCGGGACCGCCGAGCGGCGCGGACAAGCGGAACTCCGGCTGGTAATACTTGCGTTCCAGGGAATCCAGGCCGAACGCGGCCCGGAACCGGCCGGCCGGACGAGACGTTTCTTCCCGGCCGAGAAGGCCGTTTGGAATGCTGACGAGAAATAAAGCGAGAAGCGCGGGGACCGTGAATCGGCCGATCACGCCGGCCTTTCTCCGCCTGTCCATGGAAGTCGGAACGGAAAGCGGTTCAGGCCGTTTCGTCCGGTTTGTCCGGCTCTTCGGCCTTTTCCCCCCTTTTCTTCTTCAGAGCGACCTTGAGCTTCTCGGCGAACAGGCCGCCGCCGAACGCGCCAAGCGGGCCGGGCCCGGCCGGCGGAGCCGTTTCGGCCGGGACTTCGGACTGTTCGAATTCCGTCCTATCGGCCGGAAGCTCCAGCCCCTCGTTTTCCGCGCCTTTTTCGGCGAACAGCGCCTCGCGCACGGACTCGAGCTCCACGAGCTCCTCTTCTTTGACCCGCCGTTCGCTTTTGCGGGATCTCGGCCGGCGGTCGCTTTCGAGGCCGATTTTCTTCTTCTCTTTTTCTTTTTTAGGAGGGGGGGCCGCTTCCTTCTCGATTTTGACTTTCTTTTCCGCC
>Ga0228536_1001355_pt1 | contig 24150 bp, 20 predicted proteins | sample SJ1Smetagenome_FD_168611 | JGI IMG/M metagenome (GOLD analysis project Ga0228536, IMG submission 168611) | Enriched culture of PCE-dechlorinating microbial communities from Ithaca, New York, USA - SJ1.S | ecosystem: Engineered > Modeled > Simulated communities (microbial... > Unclassified...
ACGCTCTTTCTGAACTTGAGGGGGCGAATCTGTCTTCTTGGTTCCCCTCCCCCTCCAAAGGGCGAACCCTGGAAAATATCTCTCATGGACATGGCTTATCGCCTCACATTTTTTAGAATAGTCAGTTCTCTCTTCGAGGCACAATGTACCATGTTAAGTGGAATCAGGCAAAAGGGAAAGGCCGTCCCCCCCGAAGGAGGACGGCCCCGTATCTGAGGTTAATGCTCTAGATAAGCCCCGCTTCCGAGAGAAATTCCCTTGCGATATCCTCGGGCTCTTCCCCGTCATCGAACCTGCCGTTGAGTTCCGACATGGTCACCTCGTCTATGGTTCCGCTGATCTTCTCGAGAACTTCCAGAAGATCAGGATATTCGTCCAGTATCTCCATTCGCAACACGAAGGCCGCGCTGTAGTCGGGGAAGAAGGACATATCGTCCTCGAGAAGTGCCAGATCCAGTTTCTTGATGCGGGAGTCCGTGGAGTATGCCGCGATCACATCGACCTCATCATTGGCGATCGCCCTGTACATGATGGAATACTGCATCGGAAGGACCTCGCCGAATTCAATCCCGTAGGCCTCGGACCATCCGGGATAGGCGTCGGGACGGGTGTCGAAGTTCTCGTCACCGGCCAGTTTCCAGTTTTCAGCTTGCCCCTTCAGGTCGGAGGCCTTCTCGAGCCCGAGTTCCTCTGCCCTTTCGCGCGGGAGGGCCATTACGTAGGTGTTGTTGAACCCGATCGGGGCGGCCCAGGTCATGTTGAAGTTCTCCTCGAAACCTTCCTTGACCATTTGAAAAGTTTCGTCGGAGGGAAGGTTCGGCCCCTCGTAACGGAGGATCCCCGTCAGCTGGGTTCCTGTCCACGACGGGTAGATGTCGAGCTCTTTCCCCGCCATGGCCTGGTGGAGCACCGATGAAGCCGCGAACTCGGTATTTATGTCGACCGTAAGTCCGGTGTGGGTCTCCACGAGCAGTTTACCCATCCATGCCAGGATTATTGTCTCATTGACGGTCTGAGCTCCCATCCTGACGGTCCCTTCGTAGTCCATGGGATCCGCCTCGGTCACAGCTGCATCCTCCTGAGCCGGTGGCACTTCGTTTTTGCCGGCGTTCATTACCACAAGTCCGCCCACGATCACAAAGGCCGCAAGGACCATAAGAAGCATTGTCTTTCCTTTCATATTGCTCATCCCCTTTTAAATTTTTTCGACAGGAGTTCTCTACGGCCTGTCTCCCGATGTCTCCATCTTTTTTGAAAGGCGCAGCGCCCGTCGTTTCGGGTCGGCATACGACTGGAACATCTTCAGGATCTGATCTGCGCCCAGCGCGAGCAATGTTGCCGGGAGGGCGCCTGCCAGTACCACTTCGTTACGTATCGACGCAAGGCCGGAGAATATCAGCCTTCCAAGTCCGCCTCCGCCTATGGCCGAGGCGAGGGTAGCGGTCCCGATTATCCATACCGTTGCGACCCGGACCCCTGCAAGGATCACGGGAAGGCCAATGGGGACCTGTACGCGCATCAATATCTGGTATTCGGTCATTCCCATCCCCCTGGCGGCTAGTATCAGGTGACGGGGGACGTTCTTCAGCCCCGTGTAGGTGTTCTGGATGACGGGCAGCATGGCGTAGAGGAAAAGGGCGCATATCGCGTTGTCATTCCCTATTCCAAAGATGAATATCAGGAACCCGAGAAGGGCGAGGCTGGGTATGGTCTGAAAAATGTTGGCCACGCCTATCGCGTATGGGGCCAGTTTTTCGTTCTTCGTCAGGTAGATCCCCAGGGGTATGCAGACCACCAGCGTTATCATCAGAGCGATAAAAGAAATGGTTATGTGCTGCCATGTCAGCTGAAGTATCCTGGGCCAGAAACGAATAACGTAGGCGGAAAAAAGCTCAAGGAAAGGTTTCTGCTGCAGCATTAGTCACGCACCTCCCGCCTTCTCCTGGTGAGCCGCCCGATGGTCAGCCTGGCTATTCCGGCCTGGGTAACTACCCCGGCGAATTCTCCTGTCCCGCTTATAACGGGGATAGGCAGGTCCTGGTCGGCCAGCATTTCCGCGGCGTCGCGCAGGGTTGCCTCGCCCGCCTGCAGTTTCCTGTCCCGGGTGATGCCGTCCGAAGCCGGGAGGCCGCTCCTTGAGGCCTTTTTAAGCATCCACAAGAGGGCCATACCCCTCCATTTGCCCTTTCTGTCGACAACCTGGGCTGTCTCGCACCCCTCGTCCTCCATCCGGTCCAGCAGGTCTGAGGCTTTTGTCTCCGGAAGAGCCCTGATGATGGGTTCCTGTACCAGGATCTCAACTGGGGAGTCGGGGGAGATGTTGGAAAGCCTGTCCTCGCCGATAAAGTTGCGGACGAATTCGGTGGCGGGATCTTCCTGTATCTCCTCGGGCGAGCCCATCTGTTCGATACGTCCTTTCCTCATGATCACGACCCTGTCGGCCATCCTTAGAGCTTCCTCCATGTCGTGGGTCACGAAGATGATGGTCTTCTTGACTGCCTTCTGCAGTTCGAGAAATTCATTCTGGAGTCCTTCACGGCTTATGGGGTCGAGGGCCCCGAAGGGCTCATCCATGAGGATCACCCCCGGGTCGGCCGCAAGGGCCCTCAGGACACCGATACGCTGTTTCTGACCTCCGCTGAGCTGGTCGGGAAGACGGTGCCGGTATTTCGAGGGTTCGAGCCTTGCCAGTTCCAGGAGTTCATCGACCCTTTTCTGTATCCTTTTCTTCTCCCATCCCAGCAGCCGGGGAACAATGGCGATGTTCTCCGCGACGGACATGTGCGGCATCAGGGCTATCTCCTGGACAACGTAGCCGATGGACCTGCGGAGTTGTACCGGGTCCGATCTGTTGATGTCGACCCCGTCCACGAGAATGCGGCCCGAGGACATTTCCTCCAGGCGGTTTACCATCTTCAGCGTGGTGGTCTTTCCGCACCCGCTGGGGCCTATAAGCACAGCTATTTCACCGAGACCTATCTCGAGGTCCAGCCTGTCAACCGCCCGGGTCCCGTCCTCGTATACTTTTGTTACGTTATCGAATAGAACCATTTGTATCCTCCCCGCGGGCCATGGGGCCGCTTCCGGCCGTGTCTGAAGTTTTCAGGGTCTCTTCAAGTGCTTCCAGGAAGAAGTTGTTCTCTTCTTCCGTTCCGACGGTCACCCTTATGGACCTTTCGTAACCCCATCCGCCGCAGGGTCTGACTATGACCCCGCGCCGGAGAAGATCCCCGGCCAACTCATCGGCAAGGCGTGGGGTTTCAAAGAATATGAAATTTGCCCTCGAAGGGACTACTTCAAGTCCCATCATCCCAAGTTGACGGGAAACCCTTTCCCTCTCGGAGAGGATCAGGAGCGTTGCTCTTTCGCAGGCTTCCCTGTCTTTGGTCAGCACTGCCACGCCGGCGGCGATCCCGAGCCTGTTGGCATTGAAGGGTTCGCTAACGGTGTCCATGGCCGTGATCACCTCTTCCCGGGCTATCCCGTAACCCAGCCTGGCCCCGGCCAGGCCGTAGGCCTTTGAGAAGGTCCTCACAGAAATGAGGTTCTTTCCTTCAAGGATCAGCCGGGACCTGTCGGGAAGGTCTTCCGGGGGTGCAAATTCTGCGTAGGCCTCGTCAAGCACAACCCATGCGCAGTCCGGAATGATATCCAGGATGGAGCCCAGGGACCCCGGGTCGAAAACGGTGCCGGTGGGATTGTTGGGGTTGCAGAGCCAGATGAGCCTTGTCCTGCCTGATACGGCACCCCGTAACCCCTCCATGTCTATTGAGCGGCGGTCGTCCATGGGGATCTCAATGATCCTTGCCCCCATCAGCCTCGATATCTCCTTGTAAAGACCGTAGGTTGCCGACGGAAGGAGAACCTCGTCCCCTGGTCCTATGAAACACTTGCCCATGGCCTGGAGCATTCCCTCGGCACCGTGTGATATGGCAATGTTCTCAGGGCCTACACCTTGGATGCCCGCCAGCAGTTCTTTTATCTCCTCGAAGGCGATATCGGGGTAGCGGTTGGCGTTGCCGACTTCCGATCTCATCGCTTCAAGGGAGGCGGGAAAGGGAGCATAGGGGTTTTCGTTGGAGCCCAGTTTGACGATCTTCTGAAGCCCAAGTTCTCTTCGGACTTCCTCAACGGTTTTTCCGGGGACATAGGTCTCCATGGAAAGGACTTCGGGCCTCAGTCCTTTAACGGTCATGGGCAAAACCCCCTTTCTCAGGGGTGCACTCTATTATCGTGGGGATTTCGGCGGAGAAAGCCTGCCTGATGGAAGCTGCAAGAGCCCGGGGATCCCCCGGTCTCGAGTACTTTGCACCGTAGGCCGAAGCAAGCATGCCAAGATCCGGCGGCATGTTGTCGACGGCTATGAAAATCCCGGGATGCCGGGCATTCTCGTTTCTCCTTATCTCTCCAAAGCCCTGGTCGTTCCAGATCACTATGGGGACAGGCAGGCGTTCCTGGACCGCTACGGCGAGTTCGGGGAGGGTGAACTGGAACCCCCCGTCACCCGCGAGAACGCAGACTGGCCTTGAAGGCCTGGCAATGACAGCCCCGATAGCTGCGGGCATGGCAAGCCCGAGGGTCCCGAACCCTACGGGGTGTAGAAAGGTCCTGGGGGAAAACGCCGGGTACTCGCTTATGGCTACATAGGCGGGGCCGGTCATATCGGCGAAGAGAACTCCCTCCTCGGGGATCGCTTCACGCAGGGCGGAGACAAGGGCGCACATGGGGCCAAGTTCCGCTCCCATGCCCGTCAAGGCTGCCAGTTCATAGCGGGCCTTTTCTTTCAGTTCTACGGCTTTTTCAATGTTCTTCGCGGACCTGGCAGGTCTCGAAAAGATCTTCTTCAGGAGTGCCGAAGCTGCCTCGTTCGCATCGGCGGTTATCCCGATATCTGCCATCCCGTTCCGACCGAAATTGGCCGGGTCGAGATCGACCTGGACCAGGGTGCCGTTCCCGGGGAGCGGTTTTTCCCAGAGGTCTGTCGGAGAGAGTTCCGTTCCGAAGGCAAGGATCAGGTCTGCTTTCGAAAGAGCCTCCCTTACGCATGGGAAATGAGACCTTGCTCCCAAGCAGAGAGGGTTTCTTTCATCGACGGTGCCCTTGCCGGCGCAGGTCTCGATGACCATAGCACCGGATATTTCCGCAAGTTTCGAGAGGGCTCCGCTGGCCCCACAGGAGCCTCCGCCCGCAATGATCACAGGGTCGGAGGAATTGTCCAGAAGGTCCGCCGTCCGGGAGATAGCATCTTCAGGGATAAGTGGCTCTGGTCTGGAGGGTGTTGAATCCTGAAAAGGAACTTCCGCGTCGCTGGTCTGTTCCAGGACGTCCATGGGGATCTCCACGTGCACAGGTCCCGGGCGTCCGTCAGAGGCCAGATCCCATGCGGACTTGATAACGCCAGGGATGTCTTCAGGCGATCCGATGCGAAAGCTCTTCTTGGAGACTCCTTGCGCGAGGGCAGTACTGTCGCGGAGTTCATGCAGAAAACCGCAGCCTTTGCCAATGAAGGGTGCAGGTATCTGGCTGGATATCACGAGCATCGGGATGGAGTCGTGAAGGGCCTGTGCCATGGGCGTGAGAATATTGGTCAGGCCTGGGCCGGATATGACCAGCGCGACCCCTGTCCTTCCGGTGGATCTTGCATAACCATCTGCCATAAAACCCGCGCCCTGTTCATGGCGGGCAGTGATGTGACGGATCCCGCTCTTTGTGAGAGCGGTGTAGATATCCAGATTATGTATTCCCGGGATGCCGAAAACAACCGAAACATCCAGGGACTCAAGCGTGCTTACAACGCGTCTTGCGCCGTTTGGACTGATCACCCTACCACCTCGATATATTCAGACTGAAATGCCGGTATCCCCCGGGCAACAGAAAACTTCCCGCCCCTGGAGGAGGGGGTAAAAGGGGAAACGCCTGAAACCGGATGGGAAAGGGGGTAATGCCGAAAAATGCCTGTTGAATTGAAGAACGTTAGACCCCGAAAAACCGGAAGAAGGACCAGGCGCGTAAAACCAGCCCTGATACGATACCCTAAAAGTCACAAATCGTCAAATTGTATGGGTCGGGGAAACAAATCCAGGAGCCGTGAATCGTGACTCGTAACTGGGAAACCCAAAACCCCGTGACTCGTGAATCGTGAATCGTAAATCGAAGGATCCAAGGCTTTAACGGTGAGCAGCAAGAGCAAAGCCAAGGCCAGGTCTTGCACCGCAGAGAGCTCAGACGCAGCACCTCGTTGGATCACCTCGGTAGGCTTCGCTCTGCCCTACGCTGGCGTGCCGCCAGCGTAGGTTAGGTCGCAGAGGGAACCTTGATTTTTGAGAATCAAAGAGCTCTTGTTTTTGCCTGTCATCCCGAATCCCCGCCAGGGGTGAGGGATCTCGGTTTTGACCTTAGGTTGTCCAGATTCCTCACCCACCTCTGGCGGTTCGGAATGACAAGCTTTGCTTTTTCGTTTTACGTCTCGTCCCCCGCACTTGCTTGCTTTTCGACCTTGAACCTAACCCCCAAAAAGCTTTTTAATTTCTCTGTGGTTCTCTGCGCGCTAACCTACGCCGACAGCATGCCGACTAGGTCACCTTGTCTGTGGTGCAATCCTGAGGTTTTGAATTGGCCTCGGGTTTTTCGTTCACACGCTCCCCGATCCTTCGCCTTGCTTTTGCCTTTCCTTGTTACGGGTTACGAGTCACAAGTTACGGTCCTTTTCACCACAGGGGATGCAGGGGGAACGTTTCTTTTGAGAAGCATAGGGTTCTTGCTTTTGCCTGTCATCCCGAATCCCCGCCAGGGGTGAGGGATCTCGGTTTTGACCTTAGGTTGTCCAGATTCCTCACCCGCCTCTGGCGGTTCGGAATGACAAGCTTTGCTTTTTCGTTTTACGTCTCGTCCCCCGCACTTGCTTGCTTTTCGACCTTGAACCTAACCCCCAAAAAGCTTTTTAATTTCTCTGTGGTTCTCTGCGCGCTAACCTACGCCGACAGCATGCCGACTAGGTCACCTTGTCTGTGGTGCAATCCTGAGGTTTTGCATTGGCCTCGGGTTTTTCGTTCACACGCTCCCCGATCCTTCGCCTTGCTTTTGCCTTTCCGGGTCACGGGTCACTAGTCATGCGTTACGTCTTTTGTTCTTCCTCCTGTAATGGATCACGTAACCGGCGGCGAGGAATATGCAGGCGGCGATGGAGATATAGGTCGCCGTATGCATGTACTGGTGGACCAGTTCCTGGTTGTTGCCGACCCAGTATCCGACGTAGGCAAGGATCACGACCCAGATCCCTGACCCGAGGGTCGTGAAGAAGAGGAACAGCGGTATGTTCATCCTGGCAAGGCCCGCGGGAAGCGAGATCAGCTGACGGATCCCGGGAAGGAGCCTGCCGATAAAGGTGCTTATGTGTCCGTGTTTTGCGAAGAATTCGTCGGCCCTGGACAGGGCCTTTTCGCCTACGAAGACGTACTTGCCGAACCTGCGGAAGAACGGGCGGCCGAAGGTGAGGGATATCCAGTAGTTGAAGAGTGCACCCAGTATGCTCCCGGTTATGCCTGCCGCGATGACGAGGAACAGGTTCATCTGTCCCTGGGAGGCCAGGTATCCCGCAGGAGGCACCACCACCTCGCTGGGGAAGGGGAAGAAGGACGACTCCAGGAACATCAGGGCGACCACACCGGTGTAGCCCATCCTGCCGATGGTGGAGACTATCCAGGAGATCGCCGCCGTTATAAAAGCTTCCATTTTTTAGTTTTCCCGGGGAGGATAGCCGTTGCGGCGTCCCGTCATTGATTCGATATCTATCCTGACGACTGCGACTGCGGCCATGGCCTGGTCGGGGAATGGCAGCTCCCGTCCCGCGAACTGTCGGACGACCACGTCAAGCCCGGCCCTTTTCTCTTCGGAGCCTTCCAGTACGGCGGCCTTGCCGAAACCCACCACGCTCCTGTACCTGAGGGTCCATTCACACGGGTCGGGGTCTGAGACTATCTCGATGTCCTCTTCGACCTCGAAGCAGACCCTGGGGTCTTTCCTGAGGCATTCCATCTTTTTGCCGCCGTTGAAGCCATGAAAGAATATGGCCTCCCCGTCGAAGCCGAAACACACGGGGACCATGTAGGGGAACTCATCGTCGAAAAAGGCCAACCTGCAGACCTTGCTCCTGTGCAGGATCTCCTTTATCTGTTCCTTGTCAGTTATCTCCTTGTCCTTTCGCCTCATCTTCCCAAAGCCTCCTTAATCTCATGGCGGTGGGGGTAACTGCCACTCCCCCTGTTCCTGTCTCTTTCAATATCTCGGGGAGAAGGTTCCCCACTGAACGCATGGCATCAATGACCTCATCGGGCGGTATAAGGGAGCGGATGCCCGCAAGAGCCATATCCGCACCGATGATCCCCAGTGCGACCAGGGTGCCGTTGCGCTTGACGCAGGGAATTTCCACAAGCCCCGCAACGGGATCGCATACAAGCCCCAGTATGGATTTGAGAGTGATACCGGCCGCATGTGATACGGATCCTGCCGAGCCTCCGGCAAGAAAGACAAGGGCAGATGCACCCATGGCGGCTGCGGCCCCGCATTCGGCCTGGCAGCCCCCCGAAGCTCCGGCCAGGGTGGCCCTCCTGGCGATGACCTGCCCCACGCCGCCGGCTACGATAAGGGCGTCCACCAGGCTTTCCCTTTGTGCCCCGAAGACCTTCTCGAAACCGAAGAGCATTCCGGGCAAAATGCCGCAGCTGCCCGCGGTTGGTGCCGCGACGATACGCCCCATGGATGCGTTGTAAGCTGAAACGGCCAGAGCTATCCTGGCTGCTTCAAGCACGAGCCTTCCCGAGAGGGGGGATGAGGCGTTGCCGTATTCCCCGAGCAGCGACGCTTCACCGCCGACAAATTTTCCCCTGTGATCGCCAGAAAGAGCCTCTTCCATTGACCGCTTCATGTCGTCGAGGCGTGATGACATGATGCTCCTCACGGAGCAAGGTTCCATGCCCGATCTTTCGCTGTCATGGGCTATGACCATTTCAGGAAATGACAGCCCGGTTTTATTGCACGAGTTAACTATCTCATCGAGTGACCACACGATCAGCCGCTGCCTCCCCCAGGTATTGCGATGACCCTGAATATTGCCGGATGTGTCCCGGAAACCTCTTCCTGCAGCCCTTCAACCTCGCGGTCGTCCAGTTCGATAACCATTGCGGCGTTCTCACCCCGACCCTGCCGGTGCAGGTTAAGGGTGGCGATATTGCACCCCGCAGAGGAAAGAAACCCCGTGACTGCTGCGACAACACCGGGCTCGTCCCTGTGGAAGGTCACCAGTGCCGGGAGTTCGCCGGAGATCCTCAGGCTGAAGCCGTCTATCTCAGTAAGCATGACGGCTCCTCCTCCGGTCGAGCAGCCTGTTATCTGCATTTCGTTCCCCGAATTGTCCGAGAAAAGGAAACGTGCCGAGTTGGGATGGGCGCCATCAACCGCTTCTGTGGAAAATTCCCAGGTGACACCATTTTCACGGGCCACTCTGAACGACTCTGGTATAAGGGGATCGTCGGGGAGCATGCCGACAAGTCCTCCCAAAAGGGCAAGATCTGTGCCGTGTCCCCTGTATGTAGCGGCGAAACTGCCCCGGAGATAGATGACGATCCTCGAGACAGGTCTCTGCCAGATCCTCCTGGCCAGGTCTCCTAGCCTTGCCGCACCTGCAGTGTGGCTGGAAGAGGGGCCTATCATGACCGGGCCTATTACATCCACCAGCCTCATTCAGAAACCTCCCTTACCGGTAAGTTCCCGGCAGCATGCGAGTGGATCCCGACCATCCTCACAGCATGGCCGTTTTTGTCTCTCCGGACCACGAAGCCCCTGTCCCTGATCAGTTCCCACTTCTGGTCCTTTCTTTTCATCCTGAAGACGGTCTCATAGATGTTCTCGGCGTCCCGGCCGCGCAGGATATTCTCCAGCACTTTCATTACCTTGGGAAGGTCTTCGGGATGGACCCTGGATTTCCAGGCCTCGAAGGATGGCGATAATTCCCCGGGCACATAGCCAAGCATGGTCTCGTAGGTTGAGTTCATCGTTATTCTTCCCTCTTCAAGATCCCACTCCCACAGGCCTGAGGGGTGTTCTGTCACCAGGAGTTCAAGCTGGCGGGCCTTCTCCTCCAGGATCATGGCCTGCTCCTGTACGTCTTTTTCTGTCTCCATGGCGTGAAGGGCGAAGGATATGTCCTCTGCAAGGTCCGAGAAAAGCAGCTGTTCCTCGGGGTCTATGGGGGCCTCCCCCGGTATCGAGACGGAGATCAGCCCGTAGATCTTTCCGGCGGACTCAAGACGGGTGGCCATTATCCCCGCTTCCTCATACCTGTCGAGTAGGGGACAGTCGGTAATGGTAATTACTCCGCGCTTCAGGTAGACACCCGGTTTTTCCAGAATGGACCTTCCCCACTCGTTCAGCATGCCGTGCTTGAGCCTCTCCGACAGGGGCTTACCGTCGGGGCCTATGCCCGCCTCCGAGATCGAGGCTATGCTTCCTCCCTTGCCCAGGATGGCGATCCAGACGTTCCGGTACCCACGGGTCTCAACCAGGTGGGTGCATATCTCCTGGACCAGTTCCCCGCTGTCGGTGTGCCTGCTGATCAGCCTGTTCACTCCGCGTATGGACCTGAGGATCGAATTGAGGTGCCTGAGTTCCTCTTCTGTCTTCTTTATTTCGGTTACATCGCGGCCGACGGCCTGGATCTCGGCGAGTTCACCGTTCTCGTCGAATATCCCCCTCTTCGACCACCTCAGCCAGCGTATTTTCCCCGACGGGAGGGTGAAGGAGTGTTCAAAGAAGAAGGCAGGATTATCCTGTGGAAGTTGCTCTCCCCCTGGAGCGAATGAAGGGGAATCCTTTTCGCCAAAGATATGGGAAAGGTTTTTCGAGATGATCTTTTCAAGCGAAAAGCCGAAGAAAAGACAGAAGGCGTCGTTAACGAAAGAGATCATGCCATCCGGCGTGTACCGGCAAACCATCTCCACCTGGCTTTCAACGATCGCCGAATAGCGCTTTTCGCTCTCCCGAAGGGCCTGTTCGGCCTCTTTTCTGGAGGTTATATCCCGGTAGATGATGTAGTCAACGACACTTCCGTCTTCAAGCCTGAAGGGAACCTGGGTCAGATCGAGCTGGATATTTGTCCCGTCTTTCCTCTGGCGGACAACCTCCCTGTTGACCTCTCCTCCGTTCCAGAAGATCTCCTCCAGGCGGCGGGCCTCTTCCTCGCTGTCGGGGTCTTTGGTAATGATCCCGAAAATATCCTCGCCTATAACGGGGTCGTCTTCCGAGTAGCCGAAAAGTTCGAAGAATGACCTGTTGGCACGGATGACCCGGCCTTCACGGCTGCTGAGTATTATGGCATCGGGGCAGGCCTCGAAGAGGTTCTCGAAAAAGGCCTTCTCCCTCCGGAGGGCGGCCTCGGCTTTCAATTCCTGGCTCCTGTCCAGGTATATCGTGTAGTCCACTTCAGTCTGTTCGTCTATACGGAAGGGGAACTGCAGGATCTTTACGGGGATCCTGACACCATCCTTACGGGTTCTCCAGGTATCGACCGTGACAGGCCCTTTTGCGGACCACACTCGTTCGTCGATCTCGATCGCCTCCCGGAGAAGTTCCGGATCGCTGGCTATAAACTGGTTCAGATCCCTGCCTTCAATTTCCTCAAGCGAGTACCCGAAAAGCTCCGTGAAGGCCCGGTTGGCTTTGATTGCCCTTTCATTCCTGTCGCAGAGGACTATCGCTCCGGGCGCGTTATCGAAGAGATTCTCAAAGAAGGCCTTTTTGCGGCGGACTTCATTCTCGGTTATCTTCTTGCCGGAGATGTCCCTGTAGATCCCATAGGCCCCGACGGGATCCCCTCCGTCATAGACTGGTCCGGCCAGTATCGATACGGTGATACTGCTCCCGTCCTTTCTTGACCTTACAGTCTCCGGGATCATGTGGGGAGTAGTGATCATGGTGGAGGATATGAGAGAGGCTTCCTCGCAGATATCCGGGGATCCGGCCACGAGTTCGTCGATATCCCTGCCCGTGACCTCATGCTGGCTCCATCCGAACATGAGGCAGAACTGGGTATTGGCGAAGACGACCCTGTTATTTGAATCGCAGATGACCATCCCCTCGGGGCTGCTGTCCACCAAAAGCCGCAGAAGTCCCTCCAGCCCCCCCGCCAGGGTCTGCTCTTTTTTCCGGAGAAAAGCCATTGCCTGAACCTCCCGGGGCGAGATAGCCCTAAGAATGATTATTTATTCTAGCATGGAGGGGGCTTTATCTTACCGGGGCGATCCGATGAAGGAGCCAGGCCATGTTCCTACCGAGGGTCTCCATTGTCCGGATGCCTTCATCATCGGAAGCCACTTCCCCCGGGTTCCTGCCTATGCCCATGTTCCAGTAGCTCGATCCGGGGACTATCATCTCGTTTATCAGGAAAAAATGGTTGATCGTATCGAAGGCATGGATCGATCCGCACCGTCTTACCGCAATAACGGCTGCTCCCACTTTGTGCCTGAGGAGTCCCCCGTTGGCCCGGCTTACATACCCTACCCTGTCGATGAAGGCCTTCATCTCTGAGGTTACGTCGGCGAAGTAGGTGGGTGAACCCAGGATAAACCCGTCGGCCTCGCTTATCCGGGCTATCCAGTCGTTGATCCCGTCATCGGGCAGGCTGCACCTCGAATCGGAGGTCCTGGAACAGCCGCCGCATGCTGTGCAGCCGCGAAGGGCGCGGTCGCCAATGTGAACAAGATCCGTTTCAAAGCCCTCTCTCTGAAGTTCGTTAAGGGCGGTACGGATCAGAAAAGCCGTGTTACCTTCAGTTTTCGGACTCGCGTTGAAGGCAAGTACCCGCATCGGATATTCACTTCCTTCCTTCTGAAATGCATACGTGGCAATTGTAGCAGTACCGGGCGTTTATAATGGGAAAAAACAACGGAGATGATGTCATGAACTCTCTCGAGACGCTGGCACCCCTTATTGCGGCCCTTTCTGCCGGATTCCTCCTGGGAATAATGGCGGCGTTCCTTCTCAGGATAATACAGGCGCGGACGGCAAGAGACCTTGCCGAAGAGCTTTTCCGTGAGAGCGAGGACGAGAGAAGGGACCAGATCGAGTCCATGATGGAACACCTGAAGGCGGTTTTCGGGAACCTTTCGCTGGAAGCCCTTTCAAGGTCCACCGACGAATTCCTCAAACTGGCCCGATCCCGTCTCGAGGCCGAAAGGGAGATGGGCAGCAGGGACCTGGACAGAAAAAAGGAACTGATCGACCGGCAGCTCGAGGATATGGGGGGAAAACTTGAATCGGTCTCAAGTCTCATGAGGGATCTGGAAAAGGACCGCGCCTCGAAGTTCGGAGAGCTTGCAGACCGGCTCAGGGATGTCAGCGAAAGAACGGCCGACCTCACCAGGACCACGGGAACCCTCCGCGAGGCCCTTTCGAGTTCGAGGGCCAGGGGGCAATGGGGCGAGCGTATGGCCGAAGATGTGCTGCGCCTGGCCGGCTTCATCGAAGGGGTCAACTACAGCAGGCAAAAGACGATACAGGAGTCGGGGACAAGGCCCGATTTCACCTTCTTCCTTCCCAGGGGTCTGAGGCTGAACATGGATGTAAAGTTCCCCTTCGACAACTACATGGCCTGGCTTGAGACCCCGGCCGGAGTTGAAAGAGAGAAGTTCTGCAGATCCTTTCTCAAGGATGTCAGGGCAAGGATAAAGGAAGTGGCATCAAGGGATTATATCGATCCCGGCCAGAGTACCGTAGACTACGCCCTCCTCTTTATTCCCAACGAGCAGGTATACTCCTTCATCCACGAACAGGAACCGGGGATGATAGATGAAGCCCTTGAGCGCAGGGTGATATTCTGTTCGCCAGTGACCCTCTACGCTGTCCTTGCAGTCATCAGGCAGGCAGTGGACAATTTCACTCTCGAGGAGACATCGAAGGAGATACTGGGTCTTTTCGGAACCTTCAGGAAACAGTGGTATGAGTTCCTGAAAAGGCTGGATCACCTCGGCAAACAGATCGAAGCGGCCAGGGATGATTACGAGCAGCTCATAACCACACGCCGAAGGAGCCTTGACCGGCCGCTTGAAAGAATAGAGGAGATAAGACAAATGCGGAACATTGAGGCGGCAGGCTTCGAGGATGAAACAGGGGAGGAGCAAAACGAGAGTTCTCAAGGCGAAGTTTCACCTTAATGCATTGTTGCCCTTGCCGTTTGACAGATGATACAATCCAGACAATCCATTCAGGAATATTGTGCACCATGAAGAAGGGGGGAGCCAAATGCGAATAAGAAATCTGATGCTCCCCTGCTTAATGGCGTTTTTTATCCTCCTGTTTTCCTACGCCCCGGCTTTCGGGGTCAACCATGTAAGGGTCGGCTTCTACCAGAACAAGCCGCTGGTTTTCCGGGACACCGACGGGGTGGTCAAGGGCATCTTCGCGGATTTCGTCAACGCAGTGGCCCTCGAGAACGACTGGTCTACGGAGTGGGTGGAGGGAACCTTCGCGGAGGGGCTGGAGAGACTGCAGCGCCGGGATGTCGACATAATGGCGGCTGTGGCCTGGACCCAGGAGAGGGAATCCGCTTTTGACTTCAGCCGCAAGGCGGTTATCTCGAACTGGGGTGTCTTCTACACGCGCAGAGGGGGCTTCCTGGAATCGATCCTTGACCTTGAAGGGAAAACGGTCGCAGTAGTCAGGCAAGATACCTACGCAACCGGCTTCAGGGATCTGGCCGACAGGTTCGGAATGAACTGCACCTTCCTCGAGGTTGACGACTACCCCGACGTATTCACTGCCATAGAGGATCTTATGGTCGAAGCGGGACTGGTGAGCCGGCTTTTCGGTCTGGCAAACGAGAGGGATTACCTCGTACAAAGGTCATCGCAAGTCCTTGAGCCGCGGGATATCAGGTTCGCCGCCCCCAAGGGTTCCAGCGTGACCATACTGCAGATCCTTGACTTTCACCTCACGAAATGGAGGGCCCTCCCTGATTCCCCCCTAAACAGGTCCATTCAGAACTGGCTGGCCGTGGAACCATCCTACGGGCTGATACCAAAATGGTTTCCCTGGTTCGTCGGGACAGCTGTCGCCCTGGTCTTCGGAGTTCTCTTTGCGAACTACGCGTTAAGGCGCAAGGTCACATCGAGAACGAAAGAACTCCTGAAAAGCCGGGCAGAACTCTCGAGAGAGAAACTGTTTTTCGAGAGGCTTTTCGAAGAGTCGCCCGACGCCCTGGTCCTGGAGAGCGGTGACGGACACAGCATCATCAGGGTCAACAAGGGTTTCAGCCGGCTGTTCGGCTACACCCGTGAGGAGGTCGAGGGGAAGACCCTTAACGAAGTGGTAGTGCCTGATGAACTTCTTGAGGAAGGGGTTGTTCTGGATTCAAGGGTGGGGTACGGGGAACCCATTTTTGTTGAGACCGTAAGGAAGAGCAAGGACGGAACTCCCATAGACGTGTCCCTTATTTCGGTCCCTGTCAAAATTGATGAAGGGGTTGTTGCTTCCTACACGATCTACAGGGACATTTCCGCAGCCAAGGAAGCAAGGCGAACCCTTATCGAGAGCCGGGAGAATATAAGAAAGAACCTTGAGAGCATGAGCCGCACCTGGGAACAGACCATCGAGGTACTGGCTACCGCCGCCGAGACCCGCGACCCCTATACCGCCGGGCATCAGCGCAACGTTTCGGTCTTGTCTGAGGCCATTGCCATGGAACTTGGTCTTGACGGGGACCGGATCCATTCCATCAGGATGGCTGGGCTCGTCCATGACATAGGCAAGATCAACGTACCGGCGGAGATACTGAGTAAACCGGGGGCACTGGGGGAAGTGGAGTTCGCCCTTATCAGGACCCACCCTGAGATCGGCTATGAGATAATGAAGAACATAGAGCTTCCCTGGAGGCTTGCTGATATGATCCGGCAGCATCACGAAAGAATGGACGGCTCCGGCTACCCTGACGGTCTGAAGGGAGATGACATTCTTCTTGAGGCGAGGATAATCGCTGTGGCCGATGTGGTTGAGGCCATGTCCTCGCACCGACCCTACAGGGCATCTCTGGGTGTTGAGTCCGCCCTTGAAGAGATAGAAAAGAACAGGGGTTCCAGGTACGACGCCGATGTAGTCGATGCCTGCCTGAAACTCTTCCGGGAAAAGGAGTTCAGGTTCCCGAAGATCCATAATGGAACTGATCAACGAGGGGGGTGACAAAGAATGCGCAAGGCACTGGTAGCGATCGACGGAAGTTCGATAACGAAACCGCTGGTCAGGTTCTCTTTTGAGAGGGCCAAAAAAGAGAAACTGGATGGGCTGGATTTTATTTATGTATTTCAGCCCTATCCCGCAGCTCTTTTCCCGGGCATGCCGGTCCCGGTGACCCTGGAAGAGGGTCATGCGGAGGCGACCAGGAAGGCTCTGGAGGCCATGGTCCTGAAGGAGCGTGGAGAGGCAGGTGCCGATAAGGTAGAGGTATCCATGCTGTTCCCCTATGGCAGCCCCTCGGGTGAGATAATCCGGCAGGCCGAGGAGGTTCCTTACAGGTCCATTTTCATCGGTCACAGGGGTATGGGCAGCCTGGAGCGCTTCTTCATCGGCAGCGTGGCCGCCAGGGTGGTGGAGCACGCGCCCTGCACGGTCATAGTTTACAGGCCAAGGGACTGATCTAGCTTTTCCTTCCCGGTTTCGACGGGTTTCCGGTCCTTCTCCGTGGACCTGAAGGCCTTATGAGGCACCTGGGTCCTGTGCCGATGAGATCCTCTCGACCGACGGCCCTCAGGGTCTCTTCGACCAGTTTCCTGTTCGCCGGTGAGCGGTACTGCAGAAGTGCCCTCTGCTGTTTCTTCTCATGGGCTGACCGCGGAACGTAGACCCTCTCTCCAGTCAGCGGGTCGATCCCTGTGTGGAACATGCATGTCGAGACCGTCCCCGGAGTGGGGATGAAATCCTGGACCTGCTCCGGGTGGCAGTGTATATCTCTCAGGAATTCGGCAAGCTCCACAGCGTCGCTCAAGGTCGCCCCCGGATGGCTGGACATAAGGTAGGGGACCAGGAACTGTTTTTTCCCCAGGTCCCCGTTGGCCTTTTCGAAAACCCTCTTGAACTCCAGAAAGATCTCTTTACCCGGTTTCCTCATCAGCCGCAGTACCGACGGAGAAACATGCTCAGGGGCAACTTTAAGATGTCCGCTCACATGGTGCTCGCAGAGCATGGAGACCAGGTCCTGCCTGTTCGCAGCGAGAAGGAAGTCATAGCGTATTCCCGACCGGACGAAAACCTTTTTTATCCCGGGCAGTTTCCGCACTCTTTCCAGGAGAGAGAAATACCGGGACTGTCCCCTGTCGAGATTGGGACAGGGGACCGGCCAGAGGCATTCTTTGTCAGGGCAGCTGCCTTGTGATGCCTGCTTCCGGCAAGCCGGTGAATGGAAGTTGGCTGTGGGTCCCCCCACGTCGTGGATATAACCCTTGAAGCCGGGCAGTCCGGTCAGGATACGGGCTTCCTCCAGGATGGACTCGTCGCTCCTGCTCTGTATTATCCGACCCTGGTGCGAGGATATTGAGCAGAAGGAGCAACTCCCGAAACAGCCCCTGTGGGCGGTAATGCTGAACTGTACCTCCTCAATGGCGGGCACCCCCCCTGAGCCTTCGTACATGGGGTGAGGAGATCTTGCGTAGGGCAGGCCGTATATCATGTCCATCCATTCAGTCGAGAGGGGCGGTGACGGGGGGTTCTGGACAACATGCCAGGCACCCTGGTCCTGCACGACATGCCTCCCCCTGAAAGGATCCTGCTCCAGGTATTGCAGCCGGAAGGCTTCCGCGAAGGCCTCCCTGTCATTTGAGACATCGGCGAATGAAGGCAGGATCACTGAGCCGGAGGGCCATCCCCCTTCCTTTGACCTGTAGCAGGTGCCCCTTACGTCCCTTATCTCCTGAACCGGGGTCCCTGCAGACAGGGCATCGGCGATCTCGATGACCGGCCTCTCCCCCATGCCGAAAACAAGAAGATCCGCCTTGCTGTCGACCAGGATGGATCGCCTTACGCTGTCGGACCAGTAGTCATAATGTGCGAACCTTCGAAGACTGGCCTCGACTCCTCCAATGATCAGGGGTATATCCTTCCATGCTTCCCTTGCACGGTTGCAGTAGACGACGGTCGCTCTCTGGGGTTTTCGGCCGGCCTTTCCCCCCGGGGAGTAGGGGTCATCGCTGCGGGGCCTTTTCGCGGCGGTGAAATGCGAGAGCATGGAATCCAGGTTCCCCGCCGATACAAGGGCGGCAAGCCGGGGCCGCCCCATTACGAGAAAGTCATCCAGGTTTCTCCAGTCGGGCTGGGCAATTATTCCCACCCTGTAACCGCGCTTCTCGAGAACTCTCGGTATCACCGCGTTGGCGAAACTGGGGTGATCCACGTAGGCATCTCCGGAGATGAAGATAAAATCCACTTCATCCCAACCCCTTCGTTCCATGTCCTGCCTGTTCACCGGAAGATAGCGGTCACGGCCGATCCCCATGAGTTACGGTCCCCCGGGCCCGGCGCAGGGGCTGAAAGCCCTGCAAGGGTTTGCCAGCCCTTTGAGTCCGTTCCTCTCGCAGAAACAGGCCGAACCCTCCCGGTCAGGTTCATCGAGGAAGAGATCTTCCGGCACGGGCGCATCCAGGCGGAGACGGGTCAGATCCCTGCTCATAAAGGCCTTCTCCCGATCCCTTTCGAGGCGTGTCCTGAGGGGCAACTTTACCGACTGTATTTTCCCGTAGATCGATTCAAGATCCCCGAAACGCCTGATCAGCCCTTTTGCGGTAACGGGCCCGATGCCGGATACCCCCGGGATGTTGTCGGTCCTGTCGCCCATGAGTGCCTGGTATTCTGCCATGTAGCCCGGTTCGAAGCCGAAGGATCTACGGAAGACGGAAGCGTTCATCCGGGCGAAGGTGTCCCTGCCCGTCGGGCGCATTATCGTTATGTCTCCCTCACCAAGGGTCTGGAAGAGATCCTTGTCCGGCGTCACTATCACGACGCTTTTGCCTCTCTCGGCCTCCCTCACTGCGGCGGCAGCTATAAGGTCGTCGGCCTCGAAAGTGCTTTCCGAAAGAACCTTTATCCCCAGGCAACGGGACAGATCTGCCATAAGGGGCAACTGGGGGATAAAATCATCGGGTGGATGAGGGCGGTTTGCCTTGTAGGCCGGGTAAAGGGATCTCCTGAAGGTGGGGCCCGGCGAGTCGAAAACCACGGCCGCCTCCTGTGCTCCTGACCCATCGATCAGGCCCAGCAGTGTTCTTCCGAAACCGTAGACCCCGTTCACCAGGGTGCCTTCAGGGGACAAAAGCCGGGTCTTTACGCCGAAATAGGCCCTGTAGGCCAGGGCGTGGCCGTCTATCAGGATAAGGTCGGTCAAAGAGAGATCTCCTTTCGGCTGAAAAGGAGATTGCCATCCTTTCAGTCCTGTCGTATGGTATCAGCAAGGGGGGGGTAAAAACAATGGAAATAGTTCAAGCCCTGGGAGGCACCTGGTACATCCCCGGACCAACTAACCTTGGGGTGTATGCCAGGGAGGATCGTGCTGTCCTGGTCGACAGCGGCAACGATGAATCGGCGGGGAGGAAGATCCTGAAGATCCTGGGGGAAATGGGGTGGGAGCCTGACCTGATCGTAAACACCCATTCGAATGCCGATCATGTGGGAGGCAATGCATTCATTCAGAAAAGGACCGGGTGCAGGATCGCCTCGACAAGGACGGAATCGGTTTTTATAGAGGAACCCAGGTTCGAGCCTGCTTTGCTCTGGGGTTCGGCCCCGTTCCGTGCCATAAGCGGGAAATTCCTTCAGGCCCAGCCGTCCAGGGTGACCGATATCATCCCATCATCCGGGTCAGTGCTTGAGACCGGCCTGGAGGCGATACCCCTGCCGGGCCATTTCCTGGATATGATAGGTCTGAGGACCCCTGACGGGGTCTTCTTCATCGCCGACAGCATTTTCTCGTCATCCATCCTGGACAAATACGGGATGGTAGTCTGTTTCGATGTAGCAGCCCAGTACAGGACACTGGAATACCTGGAGAGTGCCGAGGCAGAGCTTTTTATCCCATGCCATGCCGAAGTCACCGGTGATCTTGCGCCCCTTGTGCAAAGGAACAGGAAAGCCCTGGACGAGGCCCGGGAGAGGGTGATAAAGGCCTGTTCTTCACCTGCCTCCCGTGAGGACGTGCTGGCGGACCTTTCGGGGCACTTCGGGATCGACCTTAACCCCGCCCAGTTCGTGCTTACGCACATTACCGTATCGGCACACATATCCCACCTTGCTGATGAAGGGATCCTGAACCCGGTTTTCGAAAAGGGAAGGATGTTGTGGTTGGCGTCATAGAGACAAAAAGAACTGTTGCTTTTGAAGTCGGCTGTTTGATGCTAAATTGGATTCACAATGAGGGTGTCGGAAACCATGAACCTGGAGTGATACCCGGTCAACGTGAAAACTGGATCCCAGTGACAGGAAGATCCTGACGGAGGTACCTTTTATGCCTGACGGAAAACGCAAGAATGAAAAAAGATCCCTCGTGTCTTTTCTCCAGAGGGTTTTTGACCGCATACCCGTGGGGCTTTACAGGACAACCCCCGAAGGAAAGATAATCCATGCCAACCTGTCCATCGCACGGATGCTGGGTTACGAGAGTGTCGAAGAGCTCAGGAAGCGTAACCTGGAGGTCGAAGGCTACGAACCGTCATACCCCCGCCAGGACTTCAAGGAACGTATCGAAAGAGAGGGTTCCATCCACGGGCTAGATGCCATATGGCGGAGAACCGACGGGAGCTTCATCGAGGTACGGGAATACGCTGAAGTTGTCAGGGACGAAACGGGAAAGGTGATCTTCTACGATGGAGCCGTAGAGGATGTTACGGATTTCAGGAATGCCGAAAGGGCAATTCTTGAAAGAGAAAGAGATTACAGTGCCATGTTAGGCATGTTCCGCCTCCTCTCCGACAACATGCAGGACATGCTCTGGGCAAAGGACACCGATAAAAAATTCATTTTCACGAACAAGGCGATATGCCGCAGACTACTTAATGCAAATGACACTTCCGAGCCCATAGGCAAAACGGACATGTTTTTTGCGGAAAGGGAGCGTTCCGCACACCCCGAGGATCCGGAGTGGCACACATTCGGCGAAATATGCGTTGATTCCGATTCCATCGTTCTCAAGACACGGGAACCGGGCCAGTTCGACGAATTCGGGAACGTCCAGGGACAGTTTATGTTCCTCGATGTTCATAAGGCCCCCCTTTTCGATGAGAATGGAATTTTGAAGGGTACCGTCGGAAGTGCCCGCATTGTGACACGGGAGAAGGAGCTTGAGTCGGAGCAGAAACGTTCCAAGAGCGAACTGGAAAGTGCCTATCGGCGGCTGATAGCTACCCAGGAGAACACACTCAGGGTTATGGCAAAGCTGGTGGAGACCCGGGATCCCTACACATCCGGCCACCAGGAGAGGGTCGCCCGTCTTGCGGTGGCCATAGCCAGGGAAATGGGGCTGGACAAGGATACAATGGAAGGCCTCAGGATAGCATCCCTGGTCCACGACATAGGAAAACTCCGTGTTCCGATGGAGATACTGAGCAAGCCCGGTCACCTGGCCCCGATGGAGATGGAACTGATCAAAGAACACTCCAGGGCCGGAGCGGAGATAATTGGAGAGATAAGGTTCTTCCATCCCGTCGAAGAGATCATCTACCAGCACCATGAGCGCATAGATGGCTCCGGTTATCCTCAGAGGCTCAAGGGGGATGATATCCTTATCGAGGCCAGGATCCTTGCTGTAGCGGATGTCGTGGAGGCCATGGTCGCTAACAGGCCCTACCGCCCTGCCCTGGGGATCGATCTGGCTTTGGAGGAGATAAAGGCCTGCAGCGGGACTATGTTCGACCCCGAGGTCGTGAAGGCATGCTGTGGGCTTTTCGAAAGCGGAAGGTTCGGGTTTTGAAACCGGTGAACGGTTATAGGTGAACAGTGAACGGAAGACCATTCACCGTTGACGGTTCACGCAGTTCATGCTTTTGTTCCTGCTTGACATTTCCCTGTGGATAACGATAATAACCCTATTGCCGTGAAGGGATTACATATAGTGGCGCCCCATGGTGGGCGCCGCTTTTTTTGCGTCCTTTCCCAAATACAGGAGGAATTTGCTTTTATGGAACAGACCGCAACAATGGAAAAAATGGAAACAACGGAACAGGAAAGAAAGACCTTCGGGGGTTTCGGCCTCCGGAAGGAATTGCTCAAGGCCCTTGATGACAGGGGATTCAACGAACCGACCCCGGTCCAGGAATCCGTTCTGGGCCAGGATAACCTCAATGCCGACCTTATTGTGAGGGCAAGGACGGGTTCGGGCAAAACCCTTGCCTTCCTTCTTCCGCTTATGAACGATGATAACCTGGACCCATCAAGACCTGGTGTAGTTGTGATATCTCCCACCCGGGAGCTGGCGTTGCAGATCTCCCGTGAGGCCGCATGGGTATCCAGGGGGATCAACTGCCCCTGCACATCCCTTGTAGGAGGCATGGACATGTCCAGCCAGATCAGGGATCTCCGGAAAGGCGTCGCCTTTGTCATAGGGACTCCGGGAAGGATACTGGACCATGTCCGAAGGGGCACTCTCTGCATGGACTCGGTACACACCGTGGTCCTTGACGAGGGCGACCACATGCTGGACATGGGTTTCCGCGACGAACTTGAAGGCATACTTGACGCCGCTTCCGGAAGGAAGAGGACCTGGCTTTTTTCCGCCACAATGCCTCCCTCTGTTCGCGCCCTTTCCCGCAAATACCTGTCGGATCCCAGGATGATCTCACTGGTGGACGAAGGTGCCCAGCACGAGGATATTAACCATACGGTCTATACGACCCCGAAAAACCGGCAGATGGACGGGCTAGTGAACGTTCTTTTATGGGAGAACTCCACAAAAGGGCTTGTATTCTGCCACACCAGGGCCGAGACCATCGAGGTGGCCAATCGGCTTACCCAGGAGCGATTCAGTTCCTGCTGCCTCCACGGGGATATGAGCCAGAGGGAGAGGAACCACGCCCTCTCGATGTTCGTATCGGGCAGGGTATCCCACCTTGTCGCGACCAACGTCGCTTCAAGGGGCCTCGACATACCCGAAGTGGAACACGTTTTCCAGTTCGGACTTCCGTCCGATGCAGAAACGTTCATTCACCGAAGCGGCAGGACGGGCAGGGCCGGCAACGAGGGGCGCGATATACTTGTCCTTACCATGGCCGAGGCATACAAACTGAAAGGGATGCTCAGGAACACCAATATCTCGCTCAACTGGTTGCCCGTTCCGGATTCTCAGGCTATAAGGGCAAGGCAGAGGGCGAGGTACGAGGAGAAGATATTCAGTGTTTGCTCCGACGGTCTCTGCGATACGGGAGAGTGGGCGGAAAGCCTTCTCGAGAGGAGCGACCCTGTGCAGCTGGTCACCAACCTCCTCCGGATAGCTGAAAAGAGCATCCGCTCGGGCTATTCCCTCAAGGCAGACATGGAAAGGGAAAGGGAACGTGAACAGTCGTCAGCTTCCCGACGGACGAAGTCAGTCCCTGAAAGGGGCGGGAAGAGGCCAATGGGCCGCAGGAACAGGGGTACTCTCGTAAGGCTTGCAGTGAAGGACGCTGCTGACTGGAATGCCGGGAAGGTTCTCCGCACGGTCTGTTCCGCGCTTGACGTGAGCAGCGGCGACGTTGCAGAAATAATCCTTGGCAAGGACAAGGTAATGGTGGAGCTTTTGCCCAAAGCGCTTGAGAAGTACAACCGGAACCCCGAAAGCCTGTCAGGGTCGGCCCTTTCGAGGATAGCTTCATCGGGCCGCCGGAGGCAGGAACCCAAAAGGGATCCCGCCAGGACAAGGACCGCCTGATCTAAAATATGGAAGGAGGCCCCGGTGTCGCCCGGGGCCTCCTTTTTTTATGCCTGTTCCTCAAGTTACGCCATGGTAACTACGGTGCCTTCTTTCCCCTCAAGGGCGTCAACGGCCTTGTAAAGCGATGTAATTATGGCCTTCTTGCCCGGGTATGTACGGGCGAACTTGACGGCCGCAAGAACCTTGGGGAGCATGCTCCCCGGGGCGAAATGCCCCTCGTTCAT
>Ga0228536_1001358_pt1 | contig 24079 bp, 14 predicted proteins | sample SJ1Smetagenome_FD_168611 | JGI IMG/M metagenome (GOLD analysis project Ga0228536, IMG submission 168611) | Enriched culture of PCE-dechlorinating microbial communities from Ithaca, New York, USA - SJ1.S | ecosystem: Engineered > Modeled > Simulated communities (microbial... > Unclassified...
TGTTGTAAAGCATGGAGAACAACCATACCTGACGGCCCTGCAGCCAGACGAACTTGTCGGTGTCGAACACGTCTCCCCGCCGGTCGAGGCAGGTGAAGTATCCGCCGAATTCCTTGTCCTGCGAATGCGTGAGCCAGAAAGGGATCACATTCTCGAATAATTCCGTTTTGTATTGCAAGGCTAACATGTTAAAATTGCTCATTCCGTTCATATCATCTCATAATTTAATTTCATTTACAATGACCATATGGTAATTGTTTTAAAACATATTGACAAAATAAGTCCAATAAATTCATATATGCAAGTATAAAAATAAATAAATTTATTAAACAATCCGTTGTTAACCAGAATTAACAATGTGGTGCTTATCCTCATCCAATTATACTGTTGCAATTTTGTAAAATAGGGCTAAGCCAATTAGCCCTGTTTTCATCCTGTTGGTGGTTAAAATGTGGAACGACCGGTTTTTTGAAACCTGTTTGCGGAATGCGACAAATTATCGCCTTGCTAAACATTTGATTTACAATGGGTGTGTCAGGGATCCCGAACATGGAATGTTAAATTATTACTTTTCAGCAAAATATTTTAATAATTGGTGTATAATTTAAATATATTTATTATACATTTGTAGTATATTATCTTATTTAATTATAAACCGTAAGTTATTGTTTTAATATCATTCAATATGTAATATTGTATGTCTTTATTCAATATATGATGGTATAGACTTTAAAAAACTAAAATAATAATGCAAAGGTGAATTATTGAGTTGATGGTTTTGGTTTGTGTGAGCGATATCAGTAACATTTTAGGTGTGATTATAATTCGGAACAACCCTTATGAACATCAAGGCTTTTATTACTTCCCTTATTATCGGTTTATCTATTTTACAGCATAACACAGCACAGCGAAATAGTATGCTTCATAGAGATGTATGGGATATAGCAGATTTTGGAGCAAAAGGAGATGGCAAGACGTTGAATACATTAGCTATCCAGAGAGCTATTGATAGTTGTTTTCAATCTGGAGGTGGGATTGTCAAGGTTTCTTCAGGTATCTATCTTACCGGAAGCATTTTCTTAAAAAGCAAAGTACAACTTCAAGTTGATGCAGGTGCCGAAATAAAGGGAAGTCCCAACCGTGAAGATTATGTGGCAATTCGACAAAAAAACGGGTTGAATGATATGTTTTTTCTGATCTTTTCAGAAAATACCGAACAGATCTCCATTACGGGTAACGGAATAATAAATGGTAATGGTGATTTATATTGGGAAAATGAAATGCTTTCGGATTTTGTCAGAAAGCCCAAAGAGTGGCGTCCGAGCGGCTTGATAGGATTTGTGAATTGCCGTTTCCTTTCCATGAATGATCTATTCCTAACCAACTCACCGTGTTATACCGTTTGGGCATTAGGTTGCGAGAATGTGAGAATTAATTGTATAACCATCCGAAATGCGATTAATGGGCCAAATACGGATGGCATTGACATTGATTGTTGTCGTCATGTGCTTATCGCAGACTGTAATATTGAAGGAGGAGACGATGCCATTGGCATAAAAAGCGATAGCGGAAGGTTAGGAGAAACTCGCGCATGCGAGAATATTATTGTTTCCAACTGTATATTAAGCTCACCTCCCGCTTGCGGAATACGTATAGGGTATGAAGGTGATTCACCCATCCAGAATTGCATTTTAAACAATTTGAATATTCATAATTCAAACCATGGCATAAACATAATCAGCGTTTTACCAAATCCAGGCTATCCGAGTGCCATATTCGAGGGAACAAAAATTAGAAACATCCAATTCAACAATATAGTGATGCACGATGTTACTCAACCTATTTTTATATGGATGGGAAATGAGAAGCCTGGACAGCCATTTGCAGGTTATATGCGAAATGTTCGCATATCAAACTTAACAGCGACAAATGTAGGGAATAGTTTCATAGGAAGCACACTCGGCGATAAAAGCATCGAAGACATCACTTTGTCTGGCATACAAATACTCCACACAAAAGATATTCAGGAAGGCACGTATGTAAATGTGTGGGGAAGTCGCCATCCGTATGTTATTTATGTGAAAAATGTAAATGGGTTACGAATGGATGAATTGGATATTGAATTTCCAGAAACAAAAATGAAATGGCAACATGCTTTGTTTTTTGAGGATACAAAGGATGTGAAACTGATTAATTTTTCTGTAGCAAATGCCCATTTGTTATTAAACAATGCATTAATAGCTATTGAAAATTCTTCCGCAGAAATATTCCATTGTGATAGTACAAATTATAAAAGTTTCTTGGCTAAAGATGACAAATCTCATGTAGTTGTCAGGTAATAAGATAGTTAAATTGATTTTTTAATTTAAATTAAAATGAATTCAATGAAAAGAACGAAAGTGCTCTCCTTAGGAAAAAACGTTAAGCAAACGTTATTTATTTTGAATTGTTTCCTATTTCTGATTTGCGGCTCAAGTATGTATGCGCAAAATAATGTCAGAGGTATTGTGAAAGATTCAAAGGGTGATGGCCTTATTGGCGTGAATGTAGTAGTAAAAGGTACAAGTCAAGGCACGGTAACCGATGAAAACGGAGGATTTAATATCAGTGTTGCAGATAAAAATGCCGTACTTGAGCTCTCATACGTGGGTTTCAAGACAATGGATGTTTCTTTGCAAGGAGAAACGATGTTGGACATTTTGATGACAGAAGATACCGATCTTTTGGATGAAGTTGTAGTCGTTGGATATGGGACACAGAAAAAGGTTAATTTGACAGGATCTGTGAATAATGTGAAAGGTAGTGATCTTATCAAAAGAAATGCTTCAAATACTTCCATTGCGTTGCAGGGAATGATGCCGGGCGTATCGGTTACTACCTCTTCCGGAAGGCCGGGGTTTGATGGGGCCGGCATTCAAATTAGAGGTACCGGATCTTTAAATTCTTCTTCAAATCCTTTAGTGCTTATTGATGGCGTGATTGTGGATATGTATGCAATGAACTTCATTGATATGAATATTATTGAATCCATATCCGTTTTAAAAGATGCTGCTTCCGCTTCCATATATGGCTCAAGAGCGTCTAATGGTGTTATATTAATCACGACAAAGAGGGCCAAAGAGAATAAAATACAAGTGGCTTATGATGGCTATGTCGGTTTTAATTCTCCTACCAATATACCGGCTCCTGTCTCAGGATTGGAATATATGGAAGCCATCAATATTGCCAGGGCAAATGTGGATATGGCTCCACAATATTCTGAAGAAATAATCAACAAGTATAAAACATCCGGCCCGGATAATGTGACACTTTTCGACACCAATTGGAGAAAAGAGATCATAAAAGAGAATGCGTTGCAACACAATAATTCCATTAGCATTAGCGGTGGCTCAAACGACATACGATTTTTTGCGAATGCGGCCTATTTCTATCAAGACGGGAACATCGCCAATAATAATTATGATCGGATGTCGCTCAAGATAAATACCGATGCCAACATAACGAAATGGATGAAATTGGGTTTAGACCTAAATGTCCGGCAATCAAAGAGTGTTCAGCCTGCTTTTGATTCTCCGGAAGGTATAATCAATAAAGCGACAACGTTTGTTCCGGTCTTCTCCGGAAGAAATAATGACGGCACCTATGGCTATGGTCAAAATGGAGATAACCCTATAGCATCTGCAGAAGTATCCGGATTAAGTACTTCCCGGTCGCCGGAATATATGATTAAAGGCTCCCTCGTCATGCATCCTTTAAAGGGTCTTGAGTTAGCTACCAGTTATAGTTCAAGGAGAGTGGAGGGTATATGGGATTATTTTATCAAACCCTATGATACTTATGAAGGGGGAATATACAAGACAACTTTCCCTGTTACAGGAAGGCAGAAGGGAGAAGGATGGGACCAATCAATTACAAAGCAATTTAACCTGCAAGGTTCGTATGAGAAACAAATATTATCCAGCTTGTTTAATGTCCTATTGGGGGTACAGACAGAAGAGATGAATAATCGTAGTTTTTCTGCATCGAGAATGGGTTATCCTTTCGATGGGTTTGAAGATTTAGACCATGGTGATCTTTCCACTTCCGTTGCTAACGGGAATCACTTAGATTGGGCGATGTTGTCCTATTACATGCGATTAAATTACAATTTCAGGGAACGTTATCTTCTTGAATTGAATGGACGTTGGGACGCCTCTTCGCGCTTTCTTAAGAATTACAGGTGGGGATTTTTTCCTTCGATATCTGCCGGATGGAGAATATCGGAAGAAGCGTTTTTTGAGCCGTTGCGAACGACCGTGAATAACCTGAAACTAAGACTTTCTTACGGGACATTAGGCAATCAGGATATCTATAGCTATTTTCCTTATGCTGCGACCATATCGCCCGGTTATGGATACTGGTTTGATAAAATTTTGGGCTCCGGCTCAACTCAAACTCAAGTAGCCAACGAAAAAATTACATGGGAAAAATCGACACAGAAAAATATCGGTATCGATGCCGGACTGTTCAATTCAAAATTAATAATGTCATTCGATTATTATATAAAAAATATTAATGATATGTTGCAGCAATTTCCAATACCTTTGTATGTAGGCCTTTCGGCCCCTTGGGAGAATGCGGGATCCATGCGTAATAACGGTTGGGATTTGACAGCTACATGGCGTGATAAAGTGAAAGATTTCAGTTATTCTATAACAGGGAACTTATCCGACGTAAAGAATACCATAACCAATTTATACGGTAAAGAATATGTAGGTACGCAAATAACCCGTGAAGGCGATCCCATATATTCATGGTATGGCTATTTATCAGATGGATATTTCCAGACCATGGAAGAAATTGAAAAATCGCCGGTATATGGAGATAAGAAAAATATTAAACCCGGTTATATTAAGTATAAAGACACCTCAGGCCCGGAGAATAAACCCGATGGGGTTATTAACGATTACGACCGGGTTATTATAGGAGATCCTGCTTCAAGGTATGAATACAGTGTTAATTTAAGTATGGAATGGAGGAATTTTGATTTATCCCTATTAATCCAGGGGGTAGGCAAAAGGGATATTTTTTATTCAGGATGCGGTGCACGGCCTTTTTATGTAGGACGTAGTATGTTTAAAAATCAACTCGATTATTGGACGCCGGAGAACCGGAATGCTAAGTTTCCATTACTCCTGATCGAAGGGTCTGATGGGACTAATCCAAACAATATTATTTCCGATTTTTGGGTTAAAAGCGGTGCATATATGAGGTTGAAAAATGTTGTAATTGGCTACACGATTCCGAAAACCGTATCGGAAAAAATGTATCTGACAAGAGTTAGATTTTATGTCAGCGCCCAAAACCTATTAACTCTTACAAATGCTTATGAAGGATATGATCCTGAGAATTCTGTAAGCGATGGATTTTTTTATCCATTGATGAGAACGATTACCTTTGGTTTAAATATTAATTTTTAAAATTACGGACATGAAAAAAATATTATTTTTATTGATTTGGCTGTGTATTTATAACCTGTCATTTACCTCATGTAGTGATTTTCTTGATAAAAAACCCAATGATTATTCATCGGCAGGATTTTATCAATCGGAATCTGCTGTTGAAGAAGGTGTTTCCAGTATATACAACACCCTCTATTTCTCAATGGGGTGGCTGTTACCATATCCCCTGACTATAGATCATTTTACAGGAATTTGTTTAGAAAGAGGCGAAAATAACACTATAGGCGCAGGTGGCGCATTAAATCCCGACAATACTCTTGTGAGAAGGTGGTGGGAATTTCAATATTCACTAATAGCGCGGGCGAATTCTGTATTAAAAGGTGCAGAGCCCTACCTCGATAAACTTAGTGGAAATTCAAAACAGTATCTTGCTGAAGCTAGAGTTCTAAGAGCTTATGGTTATTATAATCTGATTTCGACTTATGGAGATGTGCCTTTTTTTACCGAACCTGTAACCGTAGAACAATATAAGGATGCAAAAACAAAAAAAGAAATAATTTTAGATTTTATCCTTGATGATATGGATAAAGCACAAGCCGATCTCCCTTGGATAGCAACAGAAAGAGGGCGGGTGGATAAAGCTGTGGCTTACGGCCTGAAAGCGCGTTCTGCCCTCCTGGGAGGTAGTTTAGATTATGCTGGCAAAGGGAAAGAATATTTTAAAATAGCTGCTGCTTCTGCCCAAGCGGTAATTGGGAAGCGAGGCCTTGCAAAAAACTTTGAAGATCTTTTCGTAAAAGATGGCCAGGCAAAATCGGATGCCCGTAATGAATTATTATTTGAAATAATGTACTCCGACCAAGGCACGATAATTTTCAATACCATGGGATTTGGACAAGTTTCAAGAAATTATGGACAATGTAATAGGCATCCTTCACAAATATTAGCCGATACTTATGAATGTATTGATGGGAAACGCATTGATGAGTCTCCTCTTTACAACCCTAAAAAGCCACAGGAAAATAGAGATCCGCGTTTTTCGTGGACATTTTGGATGCATGGCGACACCATTGAAGGGAACACAAACGGCACAGATGCAGGGCGTATAAAATTTATTGCTGATGTTTACAATCCGACAACTCAGTTTTATGATTTTAGTACGAATCAGTGGTATGAAGGAAATAATGCAGATATAAACAGTGGCGCTGCATGGACAAGTTTTGCCAATGCGGGTGTGGGATACCTTTGGAAAAAATACAGCAATGAAAAAAAGGAAGCTATAAGCGCACTTACAGCAAATTGTGCTGTAATGCGATATGCTGAGATTCTCCTCACTTACGCAGAAGCCAAAATTGAATTGGGAGAATTGGATAATTCTGTATATGATGCCATAAATCAGGTGCGGAATCGATCTAAAATGCCGAACGTTTCTGTAGATAGGATAGGGAATCAAGAAAAAATGAGACAATTGGTCAGAAGGGAAAGAAAAGTTGAGCTGATATTGGAAGGACTTCATTTTGTAGATATGCGTAGATGGAAAATAGGTGACCTGGAAAATGAAGGTCCGAGTTACGGATACCCGCTTGCGAAGACACGGGATGAGAAAGGTTACATCACCTCAGGCGGGTATATGGATGCAACTGCGGATATGGTTCCAAACTTTAAGAAAACAGCTCGTCACGATTTAAACGACATTGGAAACTACGACGCATATAAGGATAAATTAAAGGTCCGTGATAAAAATCGTTTTTGGAAAGATCGCTTTTCCCTATTCCCTATACCTCAAGCAGAGATTGATAGGAATCCGAACTTAAAACAAAATGAAGGTTATTAGTGAAAAAATTAATCCAAATTATTCAATCAGAGAAAGTAACCCTTTCTCTGATTGAATAAAAATTTCTTTAGATATGAGGAAACTAAGAACACTATTTCAAATCCTTTTTTCTATTCTCATTTTGGTGTGTATTTCTCAAAGTTGTAAGAACAATGGGGCTTCACATCTCGAAGTGTTGATTATAGGAGGAGGTACAAGCGGCATCAGTGCCGGAATATCTTCTGCACGCATGGGAGTTGAGACAATGATAATCGAAGAATCTGGATGGTTAGGAGGTATGCTTACTAGCGCGGGCGTGAGTGCCGTGGATGGTAATTATCGTTTGCCAAGCGGTTTTTGGGGCGAATTTAAAGACTCACTAACCCATCATTATGGTGACGCCGAAGCATTAAAAACCGGCTGGGTAAGCGAAGTACTGTTCGAGCCTTCGGTAGGAAATAATATTCTACAAAATATCGCAGCCAAAGAAAAAAAACTAAAGATTCACTTAAAGAGCAGGTTAACTTCCATAAAAAGAGAAAATGAAAAGTGGACTGCTGTGGTTGAAACGCCGGAAGGCACCCTTACACTTTATCCAAAAATCGTTATTGATGCCACGGAATTGGGCGATGTGGCTCTTCAATCTGGAGTGAAATACGATGTGGGAATGGAAAGCCGTGAGGTAACCAAAGAAGACATAGCTCCGGAAGAAGCAAACGATGTTATTCAGGATTTAACCTATGTAGCTATCTTGAAAGATTATGGAAAAGATGTAACCATCGCCAAGCCGGAAGGATATGATCCGAACGAATTTGCCTGTTCGTGCGAAAATCCACTTTGTAAAAGCCCTAATCCTTTAAGTGTCTTGTGGTCGAAAGACAAAATGATAACCTACGGTAAATTGCCGAATAACAAATATATGATTAATTGGCCTGTGGAAGGTAACGATTTTTTCGCGAACTTAATCGGCAAAACCGAATCCGAACGCAAAGAAGCTTTGAAAAAAGCTAAAAATCACACACTTTGTTTTGTCTATTTCATTCAAAAAGAGTTAGGCATGAATACTCTCGGACTAGCGGATGACGAATTTCCAACAGAAGACAAGCTCCCGTTAATTCCCTATTATCGCGAGTCGTTGCGCATTCACGGTTTAGTTCGTTTTACACTAAATCATATTATGGAGCCTTACACGCAACCCGAAAAACTATACCGCACATGTATTGGAGTAGGTGATTATCCGATTGATCATCATCACGGAAAATATCCAGAATGGGAAACACTTCCGAATATAAATTTCCATCCTGTTCCATCTTACGGATTACCGTTAGGAGTGATGATTCCTAAAGATGTAAAAGGATTGATTGTTGCTGAAAAATCAATTTCTGTATCCAATATCGTGAACGGGACTACACGTTTACAGCCGGTGGTGTTGCAAATCGGACAGGCCGCGGGAGTGTTGGCGGCATTGGCCGTAAAAAACAAAACAGACATTGAAAATGTATCTGTCCGCAAAATACAAAAAAGACTTTTATCACAAGGGTGTTATCTTTTACCTTATTTGGATGTGGAAAGAGATAGTCCGCTTTTTTTACCTTTGCAGCGAATAGGGGTTACCGGTATTTTACAAGGTATCGGCAGGAATGAAGGCTGGGCAAATCAAACGTGGTTTAGAATAAACGATACAGTTTTATGGTCAGAACTTAGTGGAATGAAAGATTTATATCCAAATATTAATATGCCAAAAACAGATACTCCGATCATACTAAATGACTTGCTTGTGTTAATGAAGAGTATTGGTAAAGAAAATGATTTAATTAATAGCTCAAAAGAAATATATGAAAATTTCGGTTTTACCGAATTCGACATAAAGAAGCAACTTACTCGCGCCGAAGCGGCTGTGTTAATTGATCAGATTTTGAATCCATTCGAAAAGGAAGTTGATATAAAGGGAGAATATATAAATTGACTATTTATGCGTTCGCAACAAAATAATTGTTGCGATGAGGGGGATACAATTGCGCTGGTCTAAGCTACAAGGCGTGTTACAACAAATGGCTGTACAAGCTGAAGGGCTGTTTGGTAGTTGTGATGTTGAAACAAACGTGCTAATTCGGTCAAGGGTAAAACCTTGAGTATAGGGTTGCTTCCGACAATATAAGCCAGTATGGCGTTTTGTCGGAACCGGTGAGGATGAATAGTTAGGAAGGATTACCCCCCGGATGTAAGGATCAGATAACTGAGTGTATTGTTCCGATACCGGTAAGTTAAATCCTGCCCTATTCGTGACTTATCTATTATTATTTTTTCTTCATCCAGAAGCGCTCGATATCTTCCAGGGACTTGCCGGCAGTCTCGGGCATCAGTTTCCATACGATAAGCATGTAGGGGATGCACATAAACGCGAAGAGGAAGAATGTGCCGGCGGGCGTGGCGTTTTCCAGCATCCAGGGGGTGAGTTGCCCGATAAGATAGGTACCGACCCACAACGAAAATCCGGCGATGGACATGGCCAGCCCCCTTATCCTTGTGGGGTACATCTCCGAGAGGAATACGAAGATCACCGCGCTGATGGAGCCTGCCGTGAAAAAGATATAGGCCAGGAAGCATCCCAACAGAAAGGTACTCGACATGCCCAACGATTCGCCTTTCAGGAAGTAAATGCCGATAAGGATCAGGGATACGATCATGCCCGAAACGCCGATATAGACCAGTTTCTTCCGTCCGACCCGGTCTATGATCAGCAGGGCGAGCACCGTGGCCCCCATGTTGACCAGGCCGATCAATGCCTGGTAGAACAGGGAGTCGCCGCTCGAGAGCCCGCTGGTCTCGAAGATGGAGGGGCCATAATACAACACGGCGTTCACGCCCATAAATTGTCCCAGGATGGCGATGGCGGAACCGATCAGTACCGCGCGGAAGATACCCGGGGTGAGGAGCAGCTTCCAGTCCGATTTCACTTCCGATTCCAGCATCTGTCTGGTCTCGTTGATCTGAAAGGCTACTTCCGGGGCCCTGGTGTAGATTTTGGATAATATTCCCGAAGCGGCCTCCTCCCTCCCTTTCACGATCAACCAGCGGGGACTTTCGGGAATGAAAAAGATAACGATGAAAAACAGCATGGCGGGAATGGTTTCGGCGCCCAGCATCCCCCGCCATACTTCTGTGGCGAATATTTTGAGCAGTACCGGATTATCGGATGAGAATACCATTGACACATTCAGCAGGTAGTAATTCATCAGGTAGGCGCCCAGAAACCCGACCGTGACTGCAAGCTGGTAGAGGGAAACCATCCTTCCGCGGTGGGAGGCGGGGGAGACTTCCGAGATGTAGAGCGGGCACACGATGGAGACAATCCCGATTCCCACGCCTCCGACGATGCGGTAAACGATCAGCTGGTCCAGATTGGCTGAAATGGCACATCCGGCACCGGAGAGGGTAAAAAGTACGGCGGAGAGGAGCATGGTCCTTTTTCGCCCCAGCCGGTCGCTTAGGGAGCCGGCGAAGATTACGCCCATGATTGAGCCGATCAGCGCGCAACCCACATACCATCCGCTTTGGATCGTTGTCAGTCCAAATTGTCCCGTCACCTGCGACACCGTTCCCGAGATCACGGCGGTATCATACCCGAACAGGAAGCCGCCTAATGCCGCGACAACGGAAAGAAAAATCACGTAACTTATATTGTCTGTTTTGTTCATTATCGTTATAAATTAAAATATTTTATAATACCCCTTTCACCACACCACATCTTCGAGGCTTTGTCCTTTGAAGTGTCCCATATCGGTGCTCGATCCCAATAATTTATCCCTTTGCCGGCTCTTTCGTCTTGTCCAATGACTCCATTACCGTAAGCAGATGGAAAGTATAGGACTGCATGGATAAATGGCATCTTTATTGTACTATTTTTTGATGATTATGGCTATTCTACCCATAATCCTTGTTTTTTATAAAAGGTATATTCGTAAGCTGTATTCGTATAATAACCAACGGAAAGCGACAGTTCCATAAATTCTTTCCACCATTCACCATCACGTTTTGGAGCCAATTCATCATGAAAAGAAAGAGAGGCAATGTCTGCCTGTACTCCAAGTCGGATATCAGGATTGGCTTTTTTAAGGGCTTTAACAATGTAATCATAAGAGTTCAGGTACTGTGGTGAAAGGGAAGGATCACTCCAATCCTGTGCTGAAGTTTGTATATAAAGAATATCGGGTGCAACCTCCCGGGCAATCCGTATCATATCTAATCCAAAATGTTCTCTTATTTCTTCTAGTTTGGCGTTACGCATACCCATTCCCCATGAAGCAAAGAGTAAATCCGGATTTGATGATTTTACAGCTTCTTTAATTTTGAGATTGAAGTTGATAATAGCCTCAACTCTGAAATCTTGCCAATATTTATACCATTCACTGTTATTCCTGATTTCGTCAAATGTCAGTGGCTCGTGGTTCGCATGGAAATATTTTTCCGTAAAGATTTTCCTCGTATTCAGACTCACGTCGCCGTAAAAACCATTTTTTTCAGAGGCCGTGCAAGTTTCTGTCAAGAATAATATGAAGATAGCTGAAATGAATAATAACTTTTTTTTCATATTTGTCAATTAGGATTTACAAAAATTTCATCACAGTAGATTTTGTTATTTTCCCTACTGTCTGCTTCAACTTTTATATATCGTGCGGTAGTGTCTATATTGTCAGCTAATGCTATGTCAATCCAACAATCGAATTTGTCATTCTTTGAAGCTTCCATCGCTACAGTGCTTATTTTGACAAATTCCTTATTGTCTTTTGATACATAAAAATGAACGAATGATGGCAAAGCGACAGATTGTTTGCGGTAGTGCAGGAAGCGTCCAGCCAATGTATTTATTTTAATCTCTTTGCCCATATCTATGACTATGTCCATCCGTGTGTTAAAGTTGACCCATGCATTATCTACAGTTGTTTCCTGGCCTAGCTTTTTATCTGTTAATCGTTTGATGTCTTTGATATGGTTGTTTGATGTTATTTTTTTATTGATAGCGGAATGAACTATCTCTCCTTTGAACGTTGTCTCTAATAGTGGCCATCTTCCTTTCCCCTCCTTCCAATCCATGAAATCCTGATATGCTTTAGCCGAGTAACAGGGTTGTCCTATAGGTATCTCGGAATCGGGTTTGTCGAAAATACCATATATGGAGAAACTTATTACTTCTTTAGCGCCAGCCAGACTTACTCCCGTCATTTGAGATAAGTATCGCGGAAATGCTGCAGGAATCAGGGCTGATTCACGATCGTTGTCTCCCTTTTCCCATGTGAAGGATTCTATATTTGCCCAAAACTGAATATTGGTTTCTCTATGTATTTTCCCAAGGATCGAGAAGTTCTCTTTCATTCGTTTCATCGGCATGGGTTCCCTTACGCAACCAACCTCATCCTGGTAAGCTATGATATCCACCTTTAATTTCTTTATTTGTTCTGCAAATTTTTTATTGTTGATATCGGCATAACAAATGCCATAAGGTGAAATCATGATTTGTTTCCCCGGTGTTAAGGTTCTTGCTTTATTGGCTAATGTATTTACAGCCTCCACGGCATGATCAGACAGATAAGGTTCAAAAGAATCTTCGACGGGTAGGTACCATCCGAAAAATGATTTATGGTGTTTGAACTTTGCTGATGTTTCTATCATTATTTTTTCTTGCGTCTCTTTTATTTCGGGTTTTCTAAGGTCGTCGTCCTGATCTACTGCCCACCCTGAACTCATAAATACTTTCATTTTGTGTTTGTCTGCCGTTTCCATGATTGCTTCCACAGGGCTTTTCTCGTCTTTGGCATAGGCCGGAGCCATGAAATCTGAGGGATAGAATGATTGTCTATTGTTTGCTACAGCCATAATGACGATATATTCCATGCCAAATTCAGATAATTCCGTGATTTTTTTCTCCCAAAACTCAGCAGATTTGTATTCCACATATGCAGGATTCATATACTTGTTTCTCACGTCTTGATAGGAGAGATTTATCCATGTTCCTCTCACCGGTTTCGTTTGTCCTATAGCAGGCAGGCTAAACAGGCATAGACCTGATATTAGTAGAACTGCCCGACTTATTATTTTATTCATATTAATTCTTTATTAAATACTCTATACTCTTTTTATTTTTCTTCGTTCTGTCTTTTTTTAATTTATTCAAATATGCCTTATAATCTTTGAACAATTTGACCGTTCTTTCCTCTCCAACTTGTATTGACGCATTTGGGTCACTAAAAACGCCTGGATATTGATAACATAATATTTTTTCAAAATTATCAAATAGTGTCAAGTCATGAATTATCTCTTCTATTGGTCTTGGATATAAAGATTGATCAGGATTGAAAAGGAATGCTTCAAGATCGAACCAAAGATGAGAGCCGGCATTATCGCATAATTTTTGGAGTATATCTGCCGCTTCTTTACCGGAGAGGTCACCTTCGGGCATACGTGCAAACCCGAAAGGACAAAGAATATCCAAGTTTTGCAGGAGTGCGGGGTAAGTGTCCATCCCCTGTGGAACTCCCATGCTGTTTGTTGCGAGCATAATCGGTTTTTCCGGAGCAAGAGTATTGCAATATTCTTTAAATGCCCTGAAAAATTCTACAATTTGGCGTTTACGTAGTATCTGGGTTTCGGTTGTCGTCTCCCAATTATCCAGACTGCCACCACTTTCTTCCGAAATATAAAATGCGTAGAATGAAGGATGATGTCCATATTTATCCCAAAGTTCTTTTGCAACACGTTTATGCCATTCAAGTGATTCAGGAGTAAAATCAAACCAGGCAAACAGCCCTACTCCGACCATGACTGACATATTCAGCTTGTCTGCTTCAGAAAGTATTGCCTCTATTGGGTCATTAGCAGTTATAGGCATTCTGCCCGGGTATAGATCAGATGGATAAAAAGCCTTCCCTGCATAATTATCGACCGTTAGAGCGTGCTTTCCAACGTATTCTTGGTTTCGAAACACTTCTTGAATGACGATTATGTTCATTTCTATATTGTTCATCGAACGTACAAGTTCACGCCATTGGGAATCGGTCATTTTCGCAATATCCTTATTCCAGTGTTTACCTTCTATTTCGCTCCAGTGATAAATGCCTGCCCAGGCTCCGTCTATTTGACGGGTTGATCTGGCATCTGATTCGATGATCTCCAGATCCTTTTCTTCACTATATATTTCTTCACCGGATTTTACTTTAAGTATAACCTTATTCATCCCGACCTTGCCGGTCGTAGGTAAAATAACTTGAATCTTGTGTCCTGCGCCTGCTTTTATATGAGTTTTTGAATAGTGCAGAAGTGACTCCTGATTTTCCTTGTTCAGATAAATATAGACTTCAAAATCCTGAGGTTTCGATTCGTAATTGACAATCCCCGCCCTAATATCTACATCGGCCTTATTGGTTACCGGACTTGGCGGAATAAGTGTAAGCCCTATTCTGTTCTTTTGGGCGAAAGTGAAATTAGGTAATATCACTACAAGAAGTAGTAGTGTGATGTTTTTTAAATAATTAATGCTCATTGAGTTTGGAACTTTAGTATAACTTAAGAATGTTGATGTATTTGAGTTTTACAATTCTGTTTATCATCCCGCGCGACACAAGAGAAAACATTATGGTTATTAGTATCGTACCCTATATTCTCATCTGCTTTTCAATATTTATTTAACCCATAAATTTTGTTTTTTGCAAAAAGCATATTCGTAAGATGTATTTGTGTAATAACCTAATTTCGCAGAGTGTGCCATGAATTCAGGCCACCAGTCCGGTAACCTGACTCCAACTCCCGGATTTTGGTATGAGAGAGAGGCAATATCCGCCTGAACTGCCATTTTCACTTTAGGATTAGCCTCTTGTATTGCTTTTCTCGCATATTCGTATTGATCCAGATAGTTTGACTTTAAATCAGGGTCGAGCCAATCTTGTGATGCTGTTTGTATAAAGAATATGTCCGGCTCTACTTCTTTCACCAGTCTTTCCATATCCAAGCCAAAATGTTCTCTGATTTCTCCTAATGTACCATTTCGGATACCCATTCCCCACGATGCGAATAGCATTTCCGGATCTGATGATTTAACAGCTTCTTTTATTTTATGATTGAAATTTAAAATGGCCTCTACTCTAAAATCTTGCCATTTTTTGTATAGCTCATTATTCTTTCTAATTTCGTCGAAAGTTAATGTTGCACGATCTATTTTTAAAAATTCTTTTGTAAATTTTTCTCTAGCTGTTGGACTCACGTCCCCATAGAAGCCATTTGTTTCGATTGTTTTCCATTCAGGGAAATAGGATTCGGCAAATTCTATTCCCATAAAAAAATCATGATTCTTGATGATTCGTTTTACACGTTCTACTTGCCAGTTAACAAAGTCGTCATTATGAAAAGAATAAAAATGGATGTCTCCCGGATAGGGAGTGAGAAGCTCCATTTTCCATTTTTCCGGTAAAGATGTATTTCCATAAAAACAATTAGCAAGAACCATCAGCCATATACCAATGTCATTTTCTTGCAGTGCTTTTATATATTCATTTCTAAAAAGATTATCATCTTTACTCCCATCCCAAGCGCTTACAATAAAATAATGTACAGTTTTAATATCTGCTTTTTTCAGATCAATAATTAGTTGTTCTGGTGTTATACCTAAAGAATAAAGCATACCCGGGTCAATTTGTATTGAATTTCCTTTTGCTTTTATCAAATTTCCATTATTAGAAACTCTTTCATCACTGTTATTTTCTTTGTCACTGCAAGTAGTCGCAGATAAGGAAATTAATAATATAAAAGAAAGATATAAATACTTCTTCATTGTTAGATTACATTTTTTTGTTTACTAAAATCTCATCACAATATATCTATTATAATTCAGTTTTATAATAGACTTTTGACCTATTCTGACCTTTATTTTTGAAAAACACTATTAATCAACAGGTTGCCCCCAGAATGTTAATTCTTTTAAACAAACGTGATTATCAGCTGCATTAAATATTTCTAAGGTTTTAAAACGAATATATTGAAATGAATTTGTCGTAGGATTAAAATTATAATTTTCCCCAGCCAAATTTACAGCATAGTCTTCATTCGACAATTGCCCAAGAGGTAAGCCTGACGGTTTAACTGATTCGAAAGTACCAAGCAGAGTCCAATCGCTCCAATTAGTTGACGGAGTGTTACTACCCCAAATTTCGAATTTTTTAGGAGCCCCGCCGTTAAACATCCACCCCTCTCCATGAGTCAGTTGATTGACCCTCATTTTAGTAATTCTGTATTTTGTTCCTAAATCTATAGTAAACCAATTGGGTATACCATATGATGTAGCCTGATAAAAGAATAAGTCTCCTTCATCCCATAAACTTGGTAATTTCCAAACCTCAACACTCCACTCGGAATTATAAGCATCACCATCTAACATTGCATTTTTCCAAAGACTTTTATCGAATTTAACTTCAAAGAAAGGATCTTCTATAAGTTCATAATTCGTAAAAAAGGTATCAATTGCAGTTGTTTCCGGGATAAATGCTGTCCTGAACTTTAAGGTACCATCTATAGGGAAGTTTTTGATAGTATCTTTTGTTATTGATTTAGGAGTAATGTGCTGCCTAAGTATGTTATTTCTATCCATATATTCGCATTCAACTCTTACGATATCTTCACCGGCCGGCATCCATTCGATTACAATATCGCGAGAGTTAATTCTGTAAACATCCCGATATGCTCTATTAAGAAGTGATCTTTGATAGCGTTCGCCATAAATTTTCCCTACAGTGCTTGTTTTTATTGAAGAATTACCATATTTGTCATACATTATAATACCAAAATGATATATATTTTCTTCCATATCATTAATCAATACTTTTACTGTATCAACATCCTTTGTTTTCTCAACAAAACCTTCAACAGAATCTCTATTGTTATTATAAAATATTTTGTATTTATTCACATTAGGGTCTGTTAATAGTAACCATGAAATTTCTACACGGTTCCTACCTCCTCTTACGGTTATGGAATCTGCTTTTGCAACATATATCGTTTCACCGTTTTTTATAAATTCTTCGTAAGTGTCTTTTAAATTTTCGCAACTTGTTAATATTATAAACAATATTGCAACAATGAATTGTATATTTAGTGTTTTCATCTCTGCTATAATATTATTGAAATGTAAAAATTATTGCCCCCACAAGGTTAATTCTTTAAAGCAAATATACCTGGTGTTTCCCCATGTTTTAATGGTTTTAAAACGAATATATTGATATTCTTCTTGCATAGGTTGAAAGTCGTATTCTTCACCCGAAATATTTACGGCATAGTCTTCTTCTGTAAATTGACCAACAGGCAAGCCCGAAGGTTTGACAGATTCGAATTTTCCAAGAAGAGTCCAAGCATCCCAATTCGTTATCGGATTGTTAGTCCCCCATATTTCAAATATTTGAGGAGCTCCATCCGCAAACTTCCATGTGTCATGGTGAGTAAGTTGATTATATCTCATCCTGCTAAATCTATATTTTTTACCCAAATTTATAGTAAACCAATTTGGTATGGAATATTTACTGTCTGGTTGATAAAAGAACTTATCCCCATTATCCCATAGATTGGCAAGGTCCCATGCTCCCGGAAAATACGCTTCATTGGAATCATCGCTAAGATTAGCATCACTCCATAAACTTTTATCACATTCAATTTCATATAAAGGAGTCAAAGTCATTATCAATGTGTCTGAATTATTTTTCCACTTATCAGAAAAATAAAAACCAAACTCTAATGCTTTTGATTCAAGACCCCTAATTGCATAATCTCTATTTTTGGATTGTGTATAAAGTCTGTCATATTCAATCCATTCTCCACTCTCTTCATCTTTAATCAATGTATAAAAGATGTATTCTTTCTCTAACTCATTTGTGAAATTGGTCATTACACCTCCGAAAGTTTCAAACACACTTAGTGTTTCCCGTATACTATTGAGTGGAGATTTTAAAGGGTTGATGCTTGTTATTATTCCATTTGATCTAACTTCAGATCTAGATACAGTATATAACGTTACGGGATACTCTTTTTCTTCTGAAAATCCTTCCAGCATTAAATAATTATTATATCTAGACGATTTAACCTCTCTTTTAATCTCTTTCTGCGCATAAAATTCAGCTACAACATAGAGTATATCTGAATTCTCAGGTAAAACATAATATATTTTTGCTCCGCCGGGGATATTCTCTATTCTTACATGCTCCACTTCAGGGGGGATACCTTGATTTTTAATTAAAGGCTCTTTCATATCCTCTCCACACCCATATACTATAAATAATGCTATAGCGTTAATAATAAATAACTTGATCTTCATAATATTTATATTAAATATGTGATTCTACCAACCTGGGTTTTGTATCAAATTCTTATTTATAATGATCGATTTTTCACTCAATGGCCAAAAATAGTCTTTCAAACTGAAATTTTGATCAAATAAAATCTTCTGCCTATAGTATGCTTCGGCTGTTTCTTGATCGACATCCCATCCTGTAATAGGTTTGTTAAGTTCCAGCGGGGCTTCTTTCCATCTCCTTAAATCCCAAAAACGTTCCCCTTCAAACATCATTTCAATCGATCTTTCCGTATGTATAATTTCTCTTAAACCTTCCTGTGTTGTATATTTATTAGGGTTAATGGAATGATTCCTCCAAGAATCTTCAATACTCAATAATCCTGCCCTATGCCGTACTTTATTTATATAGTCATATGAAGTTTGAGTCGGACCGTTCAATTCATTCAGTGCCTCTGCATATAGTAAATATAAATCCCCTAATCTTAGCATTACCCAAGGATAATTAGTGGATGAATAAGTTGATGAATTTGTAGCAACATTGGTGTAATTAATAAGTTTTTTTGCCCAATATCCTGGCACAGAATGCCAGCCTGCTTGTTGTTTCCCTAAAAACTGTCCGATTTTGGATTCCAACCAGTAAGGATTTTTATCATCAAATTTACCATTTCCATACCAGATCCCCCCATCAAAACCCAAAGCTCCATAAAATCGAGGCTCTCTATCAAAATTAAATTTTGCAGTGGTATAGCCTTCTTTAATATAATATCTTTCGTTCTCACCGCCTGTTCTCAAATCAAAGCGATTCGTATAATCCCATTGAGGATCTTCATTGATAGGGACACCATTTTTTGTATAAAATAATCCTGCTATTTTTAATGTTACTCCAAAACTACCATTAGTACCCGTATAACTCATTTGAGAGGCATCTAATGCTCTGGGAGCACACCATTCCTGAATAACGGCTGCGGTACTGTTTGTATTTGCCCACAGAATTTCAGGATTCCAGCGTTCGGTTAAAATTCCCCTGTAGTTTAATGTTAATTTAGTTTCGGGGGAAATGTCTTTGGCTAGGATGCTACCTTCAAATTCATACAACTTATAACCAATGTTATGTGCAACGCTTATTGCTTCTTCACAGGCATCTACTGCTTTCTGCCACTTTGCTTCATTATACTCCGGATCGAAAAATACTTTTCCATCAGGACCCTTAAATCCTTGATAATCCTTGTTCCCATTAAAAAGTGGACTGGCAGCATAAACCAATATCTTAGCTTTGGCTGCCAAAGCGATAGGTAGAGTTATTCTCCCCAATTCAGCTTGCTCATTTTTTATTTTATCGGGTAAATCAATTAAGGTTTCATCAATAAGTTTAACTATATATTCAAATGCTTCGTCTACCGAAGACCTAAATACACGTACTTCGTCTCCAGAAGCAGAAATTGATAAATTATCATTCACAATAGGAATAGGTCCGTATGCTCTTAATAGATAGAAATGATAATAAGCTTTTAGAAATTTAACTTCAGCGGCCCATTGTCTTTTTTCGGATTCCATCATATCCGGAACTTTCATAATATTATCCAGAAAAATATTACACTGGCTGATTCCTTCCCAAAGTGGTTTTCCTCCATTATATCCATTCCAATAATCAACCAGTGGGTTATTAGCATTCTGTTCTCCTTTGGATATATAGAATGGCCAAATAACATAATGATTGGATAAAAAGAATTCGTCCGCACCCAAAAAAGCAGGATTACCATTAAACGCATCGCCTAAATTTGGTAAATATGAGTAGCAAGTAGCTAAATATTTTTCAGCAGTAGTTCTCATCCGAAAAGCATAATCAATCGTGGCAACATTGTCCGGAACAATATCTAAAAAGTCGCATCCGGACATTGAAAGTGCAGTTAATATCGATAAAATAATTCTATTTATTTTCATTTCCGTATCTTTAGAAGATTAAATTTATACCTACATTATATACCCTTTGAAGAGGGTAGGCAAGTCCATTTCCACCCATTTCAACATCCCATAATTTAAATTTACTGAAAAGTAATAAATTCGAACCGCTCACATATATTCTTAAGGTTTTCATATTTAATCTTTCAGTTACTTTTTCGGGTAGAGTCCAACCTATCTCAACGCTTTTAACGCGAAGAAATCTTCCGTCATTAAGCCACCAAGTACTATATTGTGTATTGTTTGGATGATTATTAATACCACTCAGTCGTGGCCATAATGCATAAATATCTTGATTTTCAATTGAATAGTGACTTTCTGCATAAGCTTTGATTATATTTTTTCCGCCTACGAAAGGTTCTACCGCGGCAGGTCCCTCATTTCCTCCGGCCCAGAATGAAGAACGTGCAGAACCTTGAAGAAACGCCGACATATCCAAATTTTTATAGCCTATTGAAAAACCTCCACCATAAATTATTTCGGGAGTTAACGGAAAACCAATAGGAACCATGTCCAATTCAGATATTTTACCATCTCCATTTACATCTTTATATTTAATATCTCCGGCTATATTGGGTTGCCCCCCAAAGTTCTGAGGAGGAGAGTTTGCCACTTCGCTGTCGTCAACAAATAATCTTTCAGCTATATATCCCCATGGCTGTGAGATTGGATATCCAACCCTAGACTTCCACCATTCTTTCTCGTAATGCGGCTCTTCATATACTTCATACTTATTAGTTGCGTATGTGAAATTTCCTCTTAGTTGAATCCAAAAACTATTTGAGAAAAAATAAGAATAATCAGAACTGATTTCTATGCCTTTACCTGAAGCTTTGCCAATATTTGCTCTGGATGGTGCAGTTAAACCCATCGTTGAGGGAATGTCGGCTCTATCCATTAATATATTGTCTCTATTTTCTTTAAAAACATCCATTTGTATATTTAATTTTTCAAAGAGCCCTACTTCAAGCGCCAGGTTTGTTTTGCGAGAGATCTCCCATGTTATATCCGGATTTGCATAACGGGTAACCCTTACGCCTGCTTTACCATATGTACTTTCTTTACCAAAGTTGAACCCGCCATAATTCATATTTACGTTAGAAAGATAAAAAAACCTGTCGTCATCATAACCAATTCCATCATTTCCAACTAATCCATATGTACCTCTGATCTTTAAATTATTTATTGTTTCTTTCAATGGCACCCAAAATTTCTCGTTAGAAACACTCCAAGCTAATCCAAAAGAAGGAAAAAAACCAAATCGTTTTTGTTTACTAAATTTTTCTGAACCGTTATAACCAAAATTGAACTCTGTAAAATATCTATTGTCAAACGAATAAGTTAAACGTCCGGAAATACCTAAATTCCTCGAAGGCAAAGAAAGTTGTAAGCTGTTTGCTTTAGCCTTTTTTTGTTCGCGTATAGTACTAACCAACATTGAACTTATACTATGTTTATCCATAAAAGTTCTATTATAGTTAATCACAGCTTCTCCATACATGATAGATTCCTGTGTTCGCATATATTCGTCGCCGGAGAAATCAAGAAATTCTCTTCCTTCGTTTTCATTGATATTTGTCAGACTGTATTTACCTGTTCGTTTGTCATAGCTGGTCAATGCATATATAAAAGGTATATAAGCTCTTAGCTGATCAAATCTCGAAATTCTATTTGTGTTAAATAAAGCCCTGAATGATAATCCATTAGCGATAAAATTTAGATCTTGTTTAAATTCCATTTGAGCCATCATCATTGAACGGTCATATTGCCTATATCCTCTAAGCATATCCGCATAAGGATTTAAAAACGCCCGATCTTTCACACCCCCGAACATAATATGTTGGACATATTTGTGTTCTTCATCAATGGGGTAATATGGTAAGAAATCTACAGGGCTGGTTCTGACTACCTTCCTGTAAATCTCACTTCCACCATCTAATGGTCCTGTATAATTGTCAAAGTTGCCATTTAATCGTACAATTAACTCTGATATTTTTGTTAATGAGATATTTACATTTGCCCTTAATGTGTATGTTTTTAAATTAATATTACTATTGAAGTTGTTTTTTTTATCTACTTTTAAAGCCCCATTATCTTGAGAAAAGGAACCAGATACAAAATATTTAGAAATTTTCCCTCCGCCATTAATACTTAGATCATACCTTTGATTCAATGCATTTTCTTTAAATAAAGTTTCGACCCAATCAGTAGCGGGATATATAACAGGATTAAGACCCGCTTCTGTTGCATCAATTTTTTCCCTGCTATATATTGGTGGTGCAAAAGGATCTCGAGAATACATGGCTTCATTATATAATTTCATATAGGTTACCGGATCCGCAAATTCAATATTTTTTGTAGGAGAGGAAGCAGACACTTCAGACCTCAGTGAAATTCTAGGAGGTCCTTCTCCTCCCTGTTTTGTGGTCACATAAATTACTCCATTAGCACCTCTGGCTCCATATAAAGCTGTAGAAGTAGCATCTTTGAAAATTGAGAAACTTTCAATATCATCAGGACGCAGTCGCGCTAACTCTGTAGTGCCTAATTCCATTCCATCTATGAGAATTAATGGATCTACTTTCCCTACCCCGAAAGAAGTGATTCCACGGACAAAAAAATTGGCATTATCTTCTCCGGGTTCTCCCGTACGTTGATAAGAGATAACTCCTGCTGCTTGACCAGCCAACATCGTTGTTAGATTGCTAGTGGGAGATCTTAGTTCCGCAGGTTTTATAGTTGTAACAGACCCTATAAGATCTTTTTTCTTTTGTTTTCCAAAAGCCACCACAACTAATTCATCCAATTCATCTGTTTTCTCCTTTAATATTACATTCACATTTGTCTGATTATTGATTTCTATTATCTGTGTTTCTAATCCTATAAAAGAAAACTGAAGTTTATCTGTTGATTTTACTCCGATAGAATAATTTCCATCAATATCTGTAATCATACCTTTAGTAGAGCCAACAATTGTAATGGTTACTCCGGGTAAAGGATTCCCTTGTACATCAGTAACAACTCCTTTTACGGTAATGTTCTGAGCAAACATACTCAAAGAAAACGTCCACAGTAACATGAACAAAATTCCTTTCCATAGATTAGAAATTTCACTTTTCATCTCATTTTTTATTTGTTTAGGTATTAAAAATATTCTATAATGTTTTCATATAACTTAAACATTGTATTTCAATGTTATTTCATATATTTATCGATTATCTATTTCTCCCATTATTTTCCAGCACTGATACAGCCCCCTCGGCACATGGAAGCAGCCTTTCCATTTACCTCCTTTCAGATCCAACAACACTTCTCCCTGCCGGTTCAGGTACCCCCACCATTCGGGATATTCCGGGTCTTTGAAACGGCTCCATGTGTAATCGTGCACTTTTTTGAACCATTGAAGGGCTTCCCCGGAGCCGGTCAATTGATATCCCTTCAATAACGATATCAGCGTTTCCACATGCACCCACCACAGTTTCTGGTCCCACTCCAGTTGTTGGGGCGGAAATCCTTTCCGGTCCATGAAGTAGAAGATGC
>Ga0228536_1001360_pt1 | contig 24074 bp, 19 predicted proteins | sample SJ1Smetagenome_FD_168611 | JGI IMG/M metagenome (GOLD analysis project Ga0228536, IMG submission 168611) | Enriched culture of PCE-dechlorinating microbial communities from Ithaca, New York, USA - SJ1.S | ecosystem: Engineered > Modeled > Simulated communities (microbial... > Unclassified...
ACTTCGAGCGGTTCACAGAGGGAGAGTCACTCATATTCCCGGAATCGTCAAACTCCGGGGGTCCCCCGCCATAGGCGGGGGATTACCTTTTTTATTTACAGGTATACTAATAAGATATCAGCAAAAACAGGCAGGTGGTGAGCATCATGAAGGGAACCGGGACATCTCCGGGCATAGCCATGGGCAGGGTAGTTATCCACTGGAAGGAACAGATCGATATCCTCAGGGAGTTCATTGAGGAGCCGGAAAGAGAGATCGGGCGTTTCCGCACTGCCATGGAATTTGCGGGAGAGCAGATCCGGGAGACCTATTCCCGGGTGCTGGAGACGGTGGGCCCCGGAGAGGCGGCGATCTTCAAGTCCCACGGTCTTATGCTGAGAGATCCTGATTTCGTCGGCCAGATCGAGCGAATGATCCTCGACGAGAGCGTCAATGCCGAATGGGCGGTTAAAACTGTTGCCGACAACCTCATACAGATCTTTGAAAGTATGGGGAATGATTACATGAAGGCCAGGTCAGACGACGTGAAAGACATTTCCGAGCGGGTACTCAAGCTTCTGCTCCAGGTGGGGGGAGTAGACCTGTCAAATCTCGGAGAAAAGTCAGTATTGGTCGCAAGGGAAATAACTCCCTCCGACATCTCCCAGCTCGACAGGGACAATACCCTCGGGATCGTCTCTGAAACCGGGGGAAAATCATCTCACTCCGCCATCCTCGCCAGGAACCTGGAGATCCCGGCCGTTATGGGAGTCAGGGACATACTCGACTATGTGGAAAACGGGGATCTCATCATCGTGGACGGAGAAACGGGGCAGGTCTTCATCAACCCCGACGAAGAGACTGTGGCCCGTTACGGGGACCTTCTGGTGAAGTACGAGTGCTTCAAGAAAAGCCTGTCGGAGATCCGCGGAATGAGCACCGTGACCCTGGACGGCGTAGAGATCGAACTCGCAGCAAACGTGGCTTCTCCGAAGGATCTGGACGATGTCTTCAAGAACGACGGCGAAGCCATCGGACTATACCGCACGGAATTTCTCTTCCTGGACGGTTCCCTGCTGCCCCCGGAGGACCTCCAGTTCGAAGACTACAAAAACGTGGTCGAGGCCATGGAGGGCCGCCCCGTGATCATCAGGACCCTGGACATCGGGGGGGATAAAAAACTGGATTATCTTGCCATTCCGGAGGAGGAGAACCCCTTCCTCGGCTACCGCGCGATCCGCCTCTGTCTCGACAGGCAGGAGATCTTCAAGGTCCAGCTTCGGGCCATTCTCAGGGCCAGCGCCTTCGGATGCGTTCGTATCCTCTTTCCCATGATCTCGAGCCTGGAAGAACTGCGGGCGGCAAAGGCCGTTCTCGAAGAGACCAAGGAGGAGCTCCGAAAGGAACGGATCCCTTTCGACGAGTCCGTCCAGTCGGGAATCATGGTGGAGGTTCCCTCGGCGGCTATCCTCTCGGACCATTTCGCAAAAGAAGTGGATTTCTTCAGCATCGGCACCAATGACCTTATTCAGTATACGGTAGCCGTGGACCGGGGCAATGAAAAGCTTTCCCACCTGTACTCCCAGTACCACCCTGCCGTGCTGCGCCTTATAAAGACGGTAATCGACAACGGCCGCGAGGCTGGCATCTGGGTTGGCATGTGCGGAGAATCCGCAGGAGACCCGAAACTGATACCCGTTCTTCTCGGCATGGGGCTCAAGGAGTTCAGCATGACCGCCTCTTCGATCCTCCAGGCGCGGTGGATCATTCGGAACCTGCGGAAAAGCGACCTGGAACAGGCCGCGGAAAAGGTCCTCTCTCTTCCCACGGCAGAGGACGTGGAACGCTGCTGCACATCCCTCCTCCAGTCGCTGAACCTCTGCAGGTGACACGAAGGACAGGGAACGAAGGAAGGCGGTATAATATGGCCATTATGAGCGGAACAGCGTTCGAAACAGCCGAAAAATGCAGCCGTCTGCCCGAAATGCTGCGCCCCCTTTTCTGGGACGCTGACTGGGATTGCGTCGACTTTCAGCGGAACAGGACCCCGATCATTGAACGGGTGCTGAACCTCGGGAACGAGGAACAGCTCGCGTGGCTTCTGAAAAACGTTGCAGAGGAAGAAATCCGTTCGGTTGTCTCCTCCAGCCGCCGGCTGAGCAGGAAGACTGCCCGGTGCTGGCAAAACTATTTCGGGCTGAAAGAGGAGGAAATGAAATGTTTTGGGATGTTCTCGACAAACCCAGACAATCTCTTCTGAAGCGATTCTGCACCCAGCCCCCGCTCCAGGGGACATATCTCGCCGGCGGGACGGCCCTTGCCCTCATGTACGGACACCGCCAGTCCGAGGACTTCGACTGGTTTCTCCCGGGAACGTTCGACCCCGGAAAACTCCCCTCCCTTCTTGCGCCCTTCGGCAGGGTAACGGTGGCCGAAACCCGCGCAGGAACGTTCCACGGCTGGATCGACGGCATACGGGTAACATGGCTCCACTATCCCAATCCCCTTCTCGATCCCCTGGAACAGCCCCCTGAACTGCCCGGCCTTTCCATACCCTCCCCCAGGGACACGGGGCTGATGAAATGGGCGGCACTCTCCGACCGGGGAGCGAGAAAGGATTTTCTGGATCTCTACGAACTGTTCCTCCAGGGAATATCACTGGAAGAGCTTTTCCTCCTTCTTCCCCGCAAATTCCCCTGGACGAAGCTCAACCTCTATCACATGGTGAAAAGCCTCAGCTTCTTCGACGACGCAGAGAAGGATCCCTGGCCCGTCATGCTCCGCGAGACGAACTGGAGCGCACTGCAGCGCTACTTCCTCATATCCCAGGCAAAACTCCTCCGGTCCCTCGGCTAGGGAATGCCCCGGCCCCGGTTTCGCCGGCAGCTCCTCCGGAGCCTTTTTTATTCTCCTTTTTTATTCTTCTTTTTTTCCCTGTACATCCTCATATCAGCTTTCGCCAGAAGCTCTCCGGCATCATTCCCGTCCATGGGGAAAAGAGACATCCCTATGCTTCCCCCGATGGACAGGGCCATGCCCCTCACATCAAACGGGGCAAAGAACGCCAGGGAAATCCTGTGAAGAGCCGCATTCGCATCCTCTATTCCCGAAAGCCCGTCCAGAACGATGACGAATTCGTCACCGCCGTACCTGGCTGCCGTGTCCTGTGCCCGGATACCGGCGGAGAACCTCTCTGCCACGGAGGAAAGGAGAATATCCCCTGCCTCGTGGCCATAGACATCATTCACTTCCTTGAAACCGTCGAGATCGATAAAGATAACCGCCACAAGGGATCCATCCCGTTTTGCCCTTGCCAGGGCCATCTCAAGCCTGTCAACAAGGAGCATGCGGTTGGGAAGTCCTGTGAGCAGGTCATGGCTGGCGAGATGGCCCAGCCGGAGCTGTTCGTCCTTGATAGCCCCGATGTGGGTCAGTATTGCCGCGTAATGGGTCGTTACCCCCTGTGCGTCTTTTACAGAAGTTACTGTGGTCCATACAGGGTAGGGCTCACCGTTCTTGTGGCGGTTCCACATCTCCCCCTGCCAGGCTCCTTTTTGTTCAAGGGCATCCTGAAGCATCCTGTTTGCGGGGCTATCGTTCTGGGCGGAAAACATTTCCGGTTTTTTCCCTTTTATTTCCTCCAGGGAATAGCCTGTCAGCTGTTCAAGCGCCGGGTTGCAGTCTTCGATCACCATGTTCGCATCGGTGACCAGTATTCCCTCGGACGTTGTCCGCATTATCTGTTCTGACAGCTGCAGCCTGTCCATGAGTGTTTTTCTCTCCGTAATATCCTGCAGCGCCACGAGAATAGCCTCCCGTTCCCCGAAAAGGAAAGCCCGGGCGGAAAGAAGGCCCCAGATACTCCTTCCGTCAGGCTTTCTGAAATGGGCTTCCATTCCCCGGATGGAGCCCCGGGACCTGAGCCCCTCTGCAAAACCCGGGAAGTTCTCCGGGTGCTCCAATATGGAGTATTCTTCAGTAATTTTTTTGCCGATGACTGATACCCCGGGTACCCCGAAAAAATCCAATGCCTGGGTATTGCAAAAAAGCACTATTCCTTCGGGTGTGATCACAGCCACGGGAAACGGCGCATCCTCGATAAGGGAACGGAAGCGGGACTCGCTCTCCCGAAGCTGTACAGCCCTCTGGTCCATCTTCTTCTCAAGGATCTCCTCGCGGCGCGCAATGGACTGGACGAGAAACGCCACGGAGAGGGTGACCACTATTCCGCTGACCAGGGTGATCCACCCTGTACGTGAGGGATGGCGGGTATAGAATTCGTCTCCGGGGTGAACCTCGGCGATGAACGTCCCGCCGAGAAACAGGACGGGCCGAATACAGCAGAGGTCCCCTCCGGAAGAGACTTCTTTTTTTGCAAAATGCGCTTCTCCCGGATCGGAGAATGATGAATCAGCCAGCAGCCGGGGCTCCCCGTCGGGCATAAAACGCCACAGTCTCATGGAGAGAAGCCCCTGCATACCATCAAGAACGTTATTGACCAGAAAATCAGGCCTGAGAGTCAGTACGGCATACCCCTCAAGGATGCCTCCGCCTCCGAAAACGGGGCGGAACGCCGCAATGCGGGGCAAGGAAGAGGCCGATGGGGGAAATGGGACTACCGCCGACGTCTCCAGGCCGCTTTCCGCAGTTTTTCTCATGGCCTCTTTCCAGAGAGGGTCACGGTCAAGATCCATTCCCAGGATGGTGTTCTTCTCAGGAACGTCCGGCCAGGAATAGAGAACGGGAGAATAAGTCTCCCGCTCCCCTGCCGGGGAAAAACCACCCTCTCCGTTTCTGTCACTGATGAAAAATTCCCGGCTGTATTCACTCTCTGCGAACTTCTCAAAGGATACCCTGTCTTTCCGGTTCACCGCAGGAACCCACAAGGCACTCTCCACACCGGGAGTATTGGCAAAGTATCCTGAGAAAACATGGAATTCATTCCGGGTGATCAGATCGGAAGCCTCGATAAATCCTCCGAGAGCCCTGAGCGACTGTCCGAAAACCCTCTGGAAGCGGATATTCATCTCCATTGACTTTGCATCGCTGAGGATTTCGAAGGATTTCCGCTGCCGATCGAGATCCTGTCCATGCATGAATTGAGCTGCGACCAGCGAGACGAGAATCCCGAGATAGAGGACAAGCACAGACTCAGCATGCCTGAATCCCGGTTTTGTGTCCTCTTCCATGGTTTTGCGGCCTTTTATGGTTATAAAACCTGCATAGATCATAGCCGCAAGGAGCGCCGCGACAATGTTCGGCAGTATGGCTGCATCCCTGACGGTCTGACGCCAGTATTCAGCGTCGAAGTCAATGACGATTGCGGCGACGGCCCCGCCTGACGCAGGGTCAACGACAGGATGCCATGCCGAAACCCACGTCCCCCATCGGTCCGAAACAGGTCCTGCGACGACAGGTCGATTTTCTTCGAACACCGGAAGAAACCGGGGGGCGGATTCCGAAAAAACCTGGCCTGGCGGCGATTCATTCTCAGATCCGGGCTTCCCGGAATCCAGGTAAAAAAATACATCCCCGCCAGGCCGACGGCCGACAAGGTAGAGAAACCGGCTTCCCCGGAAGGTGCCGGCAGCAGCAGCAAACTGGTCCTTCAACCGGCGGTATTCAGGCCGGGAAAGGTCCGAGGGATCCCCTTTCAGGGCATGTATCCCGCCCATGTTGACCGTTTCGGCGAAAAGCCGTGCCTGTCGGAGAAGTTCCGAACGCATGTAGCCGTCCTCTTCGCACATGCTCATCCATCCGGCAAAAACGCCGGACGACAGCACTGCGATCAGGGTGACCATCATCAGGACCTGGATCGTTCTTTTTCTGTAGGCTGTTCCGGGAACATGTTTCATATGGGGAATCGTCTCCCAACTGCCAAAAACCCGGCCTCGCTTCCTGAGCAGTATGTTTTTTGCAGCAAGAACATTATGAAAATAAATAAACGTATGTACTCTGGATTATATACCAAAAAACGATTGCATTAGAACTAAATTACAATGAAATATACCTGGAAATATTATCTGCTTTCGTCTTTTTTAATCTCCGTCAAGGGGTTTTCCGGCCTGGTACTTCCGGATATATTCCCTGAAGGACGGCCGGTCATGCTCCAGGGACACGGTCTCCCCGGTCTCGCCGTTTATTATGTTTTCTTTCAAAACAAAAAACCTTTCCTCCCGGAAAAAACGGTTTCTGTGAATGTGACCGCAGAACCATTTCGCGTACCAGATCTCCCTTTGTATTTCGTCCAGGTATGCTGACACCGGATCTCCTTCAAGGTACTTGTACAGGTTCGTCTTCCTGAGTATGGCATTCGGCGCAGTATGGGTGAGCACCCAGTCCACCTCCCAGTCTTCGTTTTCAAGAGAATCAAGCCCCCGCTGGTATTCCTCCTCCGAGGGAATCTCCCTTCTCCACCATGATTTCCCTGCCGTACGCCCGTTCCTGTCCAGGCTTTTCGCTCCTCCGAAGGCAAAGCACTTCCTGCCCCCTATGGAGTATACGTACCCTCTTTTCAGGTGGAAAACATGGGGTGCCGCGACTCCAACCGGGGCGCCGAACTTTTTTGCCGAGGGAAGGGAATCGAGCAGGTCGAAGTTCTCATGGTTTCCGTCAAGAAACAGCGTCGTCCACGGCATGGCCTCGAGCTTCGCCAGCTCTTCCACCTCCTGGTCCAGGGGAGGATCGTTCCAGAACAGACCGAAGTCCCCGAGGATGATAACGACGTCATCCCTTGAGAGCAACTGCCCCCGGGGAAAATTCCCGGGGGTAAATTTTTTCATTTCGAGGATTCCATGGGTGTCACCCGTCAGAAAAACCATCGTCCGGCACCGCTCCCTTTTCCTGTCCGAATATACCCCGGATTAGAAAAAACGACATCATTATACCCGAGAGGATTATGATAAAATCTTCCGCATACAGAAATTTTAAAAATCAGGAGGATATCATGCCCACACTTATACAGAACACCCTTGCAATAGTCTGCGGAGGAGGGCCGGCCCCAGGCATGAACAGCGTCATCAGCTCGGTGACGATAGAGGCGAAGAAATCGGGCTGGGAGGTTTTCGGGATATACGATGGATTCTCTCACCTCGCCATGGGAGAGAAAAAAGTCATCCCCCTCACCATCGACATGGTCAGCCGGATCCACTCGGACGGGGGAAGCATCCTCCGCACGTCCAGATTCAACCCCACAAAGAGCGACGAATCCCTGCGCAGGGTCGTCGATACCCTTATAGAACTCGGAGTGACGCACCTTGTGTCAATCGGGGGTGACGATACCGCCTATGCCGCCTTCCGGATAGCGGACTATGCGAAGAACAGCCTCGGACTCACCGTCAGTTTCGCCCACGTCCCGAAGACCATCGACAACGACCTTCCCCTGCCCGAGGGAATTCCCACCTTCGGATTCGAGACGGCACGGGCCCTTGGAACGCAGATCGTCTCCAACCTCATGGAGGACGCGAAGACCACGGGCCGGTGGTTTATCGCCGTTGCCATGGGGCGGGTCGCAGGGCATCTCGCCCTGGGGATCGGAAAGAGTGCCGGAGCCACGATGATCATGATCCCCGAGGAGTTTCCTTCCGACAGGAAGATTCCCCTGTCCCTCGTCGTGGACATTATCACGGGGTCCATCATCAAGAGGCTCGCGGCAGGCAGAAACTACGGGGTGGCCGTAACGGCGGAAGGGCTCATCGAAAGGATACGGATAGAGGACCTCGAGGCCGCGGACTGCGTTGAATACGACGATCACGGGCACATCCGCTACGCTGAGATCAACTTCTCCGACGTACTCAAGAAGGAGCTGCTGGCCAACCTCAACTCCATTGGCATCAAAATGACCGTGAACAACAAGGAGGTGGGGTACGAGGTGAGGTGCGCTCCTCCCTGCGCCTACGACATAGAGTACACCCGAAATCTCGGATACGCAGCCATGGAATTCCTCAGGAACGGGGGATCGAATGCCATGATCACGATCCAGAACGACAGGATCGTCCCCATACCATTCGAGGACATCATGGACCCCGTCACGAAGAAAACCCAGGTCCGCATGGTCAATACAGATTCCATTCAATACCGGATCGCGAGGGAATACACGATCCGGCTTGAAAAACGGGATTTTGAACCGGGAATTGAACTGGAAAAGCTCGCAGTAGCGGCAAAAATGTCGCCCGAAGAGTTCCGGAAACGCTTCCAGTACGTTACTGATTATTAGGGGCGCCCGTTCCTGAGGGAATTTTCCATGACACGGTCCAGAAAGCTGCCGAAAGAGATGCCCGCCGCTGCTGCAGCTTTCGGGACGAGGCTCGTGGCCGTCATTCCCGGCACCGTGTTCACCTCAAGAACCACTGGAAATCCGTCGTCCCCGAGACGAAGGTCAACTCTGCTGTATGCCATGCATCCCAGGGCGGCGTGAGCCTCCAGGGATGCGTTTTCAACCCTGCGGCGCACGAACTCCGATAGAGGTGCAGGCACGATATATTCGCAAGCCCCGGGAGTATATTTCGAGGTGTAGTCGTAAAAGCCTATTGCGGGCTGGATTTCGATCACGGGAAGACAGGAGGGGATCCCGTTCTCCTCCTGTACGGTTACCGTGAGTTCCCTGCCCGGAATGAACTCTTCCACAAGGACCCTGGGATCGAACCGGTACGCCTCCTGAAGAGCCTCCCCGAGCATGTCCGCCCCGACGAGGATCGAAACACCCACGGTACTGCCCGAACAGCAGGGCTTCACCACGAGTTTTCCGCTCTTCCCGAGAATCGAGGGGAATCTGGAGTTCTCCATGACTTCTTTTGCTGTCGTGCCGCGGCAGGCCTCAATTCCTTTCGGAACAGCGATCCCCTTCCAGCGGAAGAGGGCTTTGCTTGCTGTCTTGTCCATGGCGAGCGCACACGCGGAATGTCCGGATCCCGAGAAGGGAACGCCCATCATCTCCAGGGCAGCCTGCAGCGTCCCGTCTTCACCCCACCCGCCATGAAGGGCGATGAACGCGAACCCTTCGCTTCCATTCCCAAAAAGCGGGAAGATATCGTTTTTTCTTTGAATATCCGCGCACACAACTTCGTGTCCCTGCCCCGAGAGCGCCGCCGAAACCGCCGCGCCGCTCCTCAGGGACACCTCCCTTTCAGGACCTTCGCCTCCGCAGAGTACGGTTATTTTCATTTAAGCCAATCCCTTTCCGACTTAAAAAGATGTGCGTATTATCGCACAAAAACATTTGGGAAGGCTTTTTTTCAATAAAAACACGCCTTCCCAAATGTTTTCCCATTCATTAATGATTATCAAACACGGTCAAGGTAATCTAAAAAACTTACGAAAAACTAGCCCGCAACAGCAAGAGAAATGGCCACATATCCTTCTGCCGATTTTTTCATCAGGTCTATTGAAACCCGGTCCTTCGGCGTATGGGCATATTCTTCTTCACATGGCGAATATCCTATCGTAGGGATTTGCAACTCTGTTGCAGTCCAGGCTCCATCAGTTCCAAAATCCCAGCAATTGAATTCAGGTTTTTGGTCAATTTTTCCCAAGGCATCCACAATTGCAAGAACGTGAGGCTCGTTTTCCGGGGTCAGAAAAGCCGGTTTATAAAGCTCCATTGATTCCTGAAGCCCTGTAAAGCTGGAATGGTTATATTTCTGAATTTCAACAAAACTGTCCAGCCCTGTCTTCAGACCGGCAGCACCGAGTATTTCTTTCAACTCCCGAAGGATTGTTTCTTTATTCTCCTCGGGCAGGAATCTTCGATCCAGACGAATAGTGCAGACATCCGGCACTGTGCTGAGCCACCCCGGGGAACATGTTATATTCGTCAGGGAAATGCTTGAGCGGCGCAGGAAAGAATGTTCCGGCAGCTTTTCCCCGAGTTTCTCTATAGCTTCTATTACCGGACGCATTTTATAAACCGCGTTCACTCCTCTCCATGGAGCACTGCTGTGAGCTACTTTCCCAAGGACTTTTACGTCAATTTCAACTTTTCCACGATGGCCAAGATATACATTAAGGGCCGTAGCTTCGCCGAGTACAACGATTCCTATTTTCCCGGGATATCCTTTGAGTACGCCGTCTGCCAGCTTTCTCATCCCCCACATATCCCCCGGTTCTTCTTCAACCACGGCCGTTATGATTATGTCGCCTTTGTGAGATAACCCGGCTTTTTTTACAGCGGCAGCGGCATAAACCTGCGCTGCAATTGCCCCCTTAGTATCGCTTGCACCGCGTCCATGTATCCATCCGTCCGAAATAATGCCTTCAAAAGGCGCGAATTCCCAAGCATCCGGATTGCCGGGATCCACCTGATCCATGTGGCAGTTGTAAAGCACATGTTCTCCGGAACCTGTTCCAGCAATGACACCTACCACATTTCCTGCTTCATCCTGAAAAATTTTGTCATAACCCAGTTTTTTCATTTCAGCAACAATAATTCCGGCAACCTGTCCCTCTTTCCCGGTGACACTTGGTGCCTTGATAAGTTTTTGGGTAAAGACAATCATATCGGAATAGTTTTCATCGAGAATTTTTTTAACTGTCAGCCTGTCCATTTCTCATTTTCACCGCCTTCTTCCGGTTTCATTCCTGTTTTCGCCTTTATCTCATGCAAGGAGATTCATTACCATGTCGGTAAGTATCCCCTCAGCGTCCTCAAGATCCTTAACAGGCACATATTCATCAGCAGTGTGCGCAAGTTCAAGAATTCCTGGTCCGAAAAGGTAACCATACGGATTTCCGGTCCGCGCACTTATTATCGACGCATCCGTATAAGCCGGAAGTCCGAAATATTGCAGCGAGCTCCCCATATGCTTTTTAAATGCGCTCTCCAAAGCTTTTGTCAGGGGAGAACCTCCGGGAGCAACAACAGGAGGACGGTCAATATTAAATTGACGCAAAGTCCATGTTATTTTTCTATCAGATATAGCCGAAGCAATAACATCTTTAATTCTTTCCGTAATATCTTCAATTGTCATGGGAACAGGTATGCGCACGTCCATTTCGCATCTTGCCCTATCAGGCACAACATTCGTTTTGTTTCCGCCCTCTACCCTGCTGAAAGTAATTGTCGGCCGTCCTACCCTGACACTGCTCTCATCCATCCCGTCAAAAGCCCTTTTCAGGGCAACCTGGGCTTCTCCGAGAGCCAAAATAGCGTCAGCACCCACATTCGGATTTCCTGCATGAGCAGAAATACCCTTTGTTACCAGCTCATACCAGATAACCCCTTTATGTTCAACGCCACATTGCAGTCCGGTAGGCTCGCATGCGATCAGGAACGTATCTTTTTTCACTATATTTCTTTCAACAATATCCAGGGCACCGAGCATATCAATTCCCTCTTCATCCATTGTGGCACATACAATAAAGCTTTCCCTCAATTTTTTTCCTGACAAGGCCGCGTTTTTTATTGCCATCATCGCCGCTGCAAGTCCCCCTTTCATATCAGAGGACCCTCTTCCGTAAAGTCGCCCCTCAGCCAAAGTTCCTCCGAAAGGATCTTTTGTCCACCCTTCTCCGGCTGGGACAGTATCCATATGCCCGAGACAGACGAGCCTGGGATACGATGATTCTCCTTCAAGCCTTGCCACTACATTCGGTCTGTCCGGCTTCACCTCAAACAATTCCGTTTTCACACCGGGAATTCCAGAAAACCACTCTTTTACAAAAAGAGCGACCTCTTTTTCATTTCCTGTAGGGTTTTCGCTTCTGATCCTTACAAGTTTTTGTGTAAGTTCTACGACTTCAGCCATCTGCTTTTCCTCCCTTTAATATTTTAGACAGGGGATCCGAGAAGGCGAGGCAGGAAAAGAACCAGTTCCGGAAAAAACATCACCAGGAGAAGAGCGACCAGAAGGGCGGCAAGAAAAGGCAGGCTCTCTCCCACGATTTTTTCAAACGGTGCCCTGCAAACGCCCTGCGCGACGTAAAGATTTACCCCTACCGGCGGTGTTATCATTCCAATACACAGATTCATCGACATAAGAACACCAAAATACACCGGGTTTACACCAATATTTTTGATTATCGGTAAAAACAGGGGTGCGAAAAGAACGATATTTGACGTAGTATCAATAAACATTCCGGAAACAAGCAGGAAGCCCATTATCAGGAACATAATCACCATCGGCGACGAAGAGATGCTGAGAATACTTGCCGCCAGTGCCTGCGGTATGCGTTCGATTGTGAGAAGACGGCCGAAAGTAGTTGCGCCGCCCAAAACAAACATTGCGATACAGGAAAGCAAAGCCGCTTCCACCATAGCATTCTTTATATCTACCAGAGAAAGTTGTTTGTAAACAACCTTACCGGTAAAAAGGGCATACACACACCCGATAACAGCCGCCTCAGTGGGCGTAAACACTCCTCCATAAATTCCACCCAGTATTATGAAGGGCAACAAAAGAGCCCACCTGGCGGTCCAACATTTTTTGAAGACCCATTTCCATCCGCCTTCCCGTGGTTTTCCCAGATAGCCGCGCTTCCTGCTAAGTCTCCGGTTGATTAAAATAAGGCAGATTCCCATGATAACACCGGGAATAAGCCCGCCTGCGAACATGGATACAACTGAAACTCCGGCAACCACACCATAGACTATCATGGGTATGCTTGGCGGAATCACCGGCCCTATTGTCGCACTGCTGGCAACAATAGCTCCCGCATATGCCGCACCGTAATCTCTTTTCACCATGGCAGGTACCAGAATCGCTCCAAGTGCTGCCACAACTGCCGGCCCGGATCCGGAAATGGAGGCAAATATCATACATGATACTATCGTTGCAGAACCAAGCCCTCCTGGGGAATCTCCAGCAAATGCCTCTCCAACCTCAATAATTTCCTGGGCAAGTCCGGAGCGGGCCATCAGTGTACCGACAAGCATAAAAAAAGGGATTGCCATCAGGGGAAAAGAGTCAGAAGTAGTAATAAGGGCCTGCCCCAGGAGGAGCAACATATTTCCGGTGGGGAAAAAAAACATGATAGCGATTATACAAGAAAGAACAAGTGCGAAGGCAACGGGAATCTCCAATAGCATAGCAATAAAAAGCGTTGCGAATAAAGTAAGAGCCAAAAAAAGCCCTCCTTGTTATTAAAGAATTCAAATATCAGACTTTCTTTTTGATGCAAACCGAGGATAAAAACGGACCTGAATCAGTCTGACAACCATACCTGTCATTCCGAGGAAGCCTGCGAGATACATTGACCATACCGGAAGCCAGGGTATCGACGGGAAAGTCTGCCATTTTGTTACCTGCACATAGAGCAGTCGTGCAATCAGATAAGTCAGGAAAATCGCAACTGCTATAGAAATAAAATCTGTGATATAGGGGAGTTTTTTTTGTACCTGATTCGGAGCATATGTTGACAGCACTCCGAGCTTGAGATGCATTTGCATTTTACTTGCAAGACTTATCCCTGCAAAAGTTACCCAAACAAAAAGTATTCTTGTAAGCTGCTCAGCCCAGGAAAAACTGAAGTTCAGCACGTACCTGCAGAAAACCTGTACAGTAAGAACCACAACCATAACGGACATGCACAGAGTAATGACATACTCCTCAGACTTGTCCAGAAAAAAGAGAATTTTTTTCATCTGACCGACCTCCGGGGACAAACTGCACTAATAATTTAAAATTCAAGAAAACGCCCTTTCTGTTCCGACTTTCCAATTTTGTCAAATGATCTATTCAAGATTTTCAGCTGTCATAAACACCTTTTGACCAGCATTATCCGGCAATAGGACAAAACCATTTTTCACTTCCGGCGTTTTTTGAAGGATACACTAGGATTACAAGGACAGATCAGCATCATTATCCTTCGCTTCCTGCGGGTACTATACAGTGTAAAAGCAGGGAGATGCTGTAAAGGACAAATTTAACACGCATCAAAAGTCATCTCCCTGCTTCAGAGAAAATCACTGAAAAATCATTAAGATGAATCTGTCAGATCCGGGAGAGAATTAAAACTTCTCCTGAGCCTCCATAATTCTTTTCACATATTCACCAAACTGCTCTGAATGCTTTTCAAAAACAGGCTGCACTGCTTTCAGGAACTCAGCCCGCTCTTCAGGAGTCAGCTGAATTACCGTATTTTTACCGCCCTTCAGAATTTCCTTTCGGATACCGGCTTCAAGGTTATATGTATAGTCTCTCTGATACCTGGTCGCTTCCATGGCTGCTTCGCTGATAATCTTCTGCTGGTCTGCTGTCAGATTGTCCCAAAGGGCTTTTGAGAAAAGAACCGGGATAGGGTCATAGATATGCCCTGTTTCAATGATATACTGCTGAACTTCAAAGAATCCGGCCTGTTTTATGTTCTGGTACGGATTTTCCTGCCCGTCAATGACTCCCTGCTGCAGGCTCGTGAGAACTTCTGAATATGCCATAGGAATCGGACTGGCACCAAGAGCCTTAAAATGTTCGATATGAAGTGCATTTTCCATTACCCTGATTTTCAGACCCTTCATATCTTCCGGTTTATGTACAGCTCTTTTTGAAGTTGTAAGATGCCGCCAACCCTGTGTCCACCACCCAAGTCCCACAAACCCGGAGCCCTGAAGAGCTGCGAGAATTTCTTTACCCACATCCCCGTCAAGAACATATTCAGCAGCCTCATTGTTCTTGAAAAGGTAAGGAAGATCAAGAATCTTTGTCAGTTCATTGAAACCACCGAGAAAAGCAACCGCCGGTGCCTGCATTTCCAAAACGCCTGCCTGAAGAGATTCCAGCATTTCCCTGTTTCCCCCAAGCTGCGAGTGGGGGTAAATTTCCAGCTTGATCTTTCCTCCGGATTTTTCTGCCAATATTTCTGCCATCTTTTCCGCTCCGACCTGGATGCCTGATTTATCATCTACAACATGTCCAAGGCGAAGAACAAGAACACCTTCTGAGGCTGCAAAAACAAAAGATCCAGAAAACAAAATCGTACAAACCATTATTAATGCACCTGCAAAAAGTCTTTTTTTCATTTTCCTTCCTCCTTCTATTGTTTTATCCGCCACTTCTGGCCGGATTGAAGCCGGGCAAGGATCAAAAGGATTTATTTCTTCAGGGGAGAGCACATTTTCTATCTCTTGTCCAGATTCAAAAATCTATCAGGATCTTTGGGGAAAGGCAAAGCAAAAAATTGCAGCAAACAGCTTTAACAAATGTGGTAAAATCATATTATCGATAATCGATAAAAATATCATTTCACGATTGCCATACCTTGTCAAGGTCAACAGAAAAAGATAGTTGTATTTCCGGGAAAACATATGAGGAAAGCATAGACTGAATACCTGCAAGATTTTATCACTTATGATATCTTGATAAACATCAGCTCCGATAAAAGTTTTTTAAATCGTTATTCAAACCCTTGAAAAAATTAAAAAATCTTTATGATTTTTTCACCTTTGAAAAGATTTTTGAATGCTGCTTTGAGGAGGTTTATCACTATGGAACTCTTTGTACTTGTAGGCTGTTTCGTTATTCTTTTGATCATGGGTTTTCCCATCGCGTTCAACATGATACTCAGCTCCAGCATGTACCTTCTCGTGGGAGGATATCCCCAGCTTCTCGTAGCACAGCGCATGTTTGAAGGAATGAACGGTTTCTCCCTGCTCGCAGTTCCCTTCTTTGTCCTCACCGGCCAGTTTATGCTGAAAGGACACCTTCTCCAGGCCCTCATTGACTTTGTTAACGCCTTTATCGGCCATGTGCGGGGCGCGCTTGCGCTGGTTACAATAGGAACATGCCTTTTTATGGGATCCATTGTCGGCCTGGCCCTCGCAGAAGTTGCTTCCCTGGGGTCTTTCCTCATCCCGATGATGAAGAAAGAAAACTATTCACCGGCATTCAGCTCAGCTGTTATGGCCAGCGCTTCACTGCTGGGCCCCATAATGCCTCCAAGTGTTCTTATGATTATCTACTGCGTATCCGTCGGCAGGACATCCATCGCCGGCATTTTCCTTGCAGCAATCATACCGGCGTTTCTCATTGCACTGGCCCAGATGCTGACCGTGCACCGCATAGCGGTGAAAAGAGGCTACCCGAGCCACGAAAGGGCTCCATGGCCGGAGAAGTGGAAGGAGTTCCGCAGAGCACTGCCGGCCCTTCTCCTTCCTGTAATTATCCTGGGGGGCATTTTCGGCAGCATTTTCACAGTGACAGAATCCTCAGCTATCGCAGCACTTTATGCATTCATCATAACCTTTGTAGTGTACAAGGAAGGAAAGATCTCCGACATTCCCGAAATACTGAAGGAAACGGCATTGACCTCAGGGCTCGTCATTCTGCTGGCGGGAAGCGCCACAGTCACGGCATGGGCCATCGCAAACGAACAGGTTGTCTACAAAGTCATTGGTCCTCTTTCTGCTCTTCCTCAATGGTCTTTCCTTCTAATGGTCAATATTGTTCTCCTGATTAACGGCATGTTCATGGATGACTATGCCTCCGTTGTTGTGCTTGGTCCTATTATTGCTCCGGTTGCATGGAAGCTTGGAGTGGATCCTCTCCAGATAGGGGCAATCATCTGCATAAACCTTGTAATCGGGCTTGCGACTCCTCCTTTTGGCATCACCCTGTTTGTCACCAGCCCGATGGCAGGGGTCACGGTGGAACAAACGTTTAAAGAGGCATTTCCCATGCTTGCGGCTTCAGTGGTTGTCCTCTTCCTTGTGACCTTCTATCCGCCCCTGACACTGTGGCTTCCGCGCTTTTTCGGGTATTGACCGTCCGATCCTCTTGAAAAGGGAGGTGAAAGGGAGAGAAAAAACTACGGCAATCTGAAAGTAAAGAAAAGATTGGGAAACGAAATTTTGAAAGGGGGAAACAGCTGTGAAGAAAGGAACCATGCTTAAATTTGTTGTTGCCCTGATCCTGGTATTCAGTTTGAGCGGAACGGCTCTTGCCGCAAAGACCATACGGGTGTCCCTCTGCAACTCTGAGACGCACCCTCAGTCAATAGGTCTGCAGCTTTTCAAACAGATAGTGGAAGAGCGAACAAAAGGCGAGCTGAAGGTAAACCTTTACTACAACTCCCAGCTGGGCGGGGAAAGAGAATCCGTGGAGCAGGTCAAAAACGGGCTTCTTGAAATGGCAACTGCCTCCGCCGGACCGATGACCACGTTCAACCCCCGCTTCATGGTGCTCGATATACCCTACGCATTCAATGACTACAACGAGGCATGGATGGTCACCGACGGTCCTGCCGGCCAGGCCCTGTTCAAATCATGCGAGGAGATAGGACTCAAGGGGCTTGGATGGTTTGAGAACGGATTCCGCCACACGACAAACTCCGCAAAACCAGTCAAAACCATCGATGATTTCAAGGGACTGAAGATCAGGACAATGGAAGCCCCGATGCACATGGAGGCTTTCAAGCTGCTCGGAGCAAATCCTACACCTGTTCCATGGACGGAGCTGTACCTGGTCATGCAGCAGAGAGTCGTCGACGGCCAGGAAAATCCTCTCGCGAACATTTGGGAAGTCAAGATGTATGAGGTTCAGAAATTCACTTCCCTTGACGGGCATATCTACGATCCGATGCCCCTTGTCGCGAACCTGGACTGGTTCAATGACCTTACGATAGAGCAGCAGAACATTATTGAAACTGCGGCTCTTCTCGGCCAGAACTACAGCCGGGCAGTCAATGCCGCCCGCGAGGAATATATCGTCGGACTTCTTGAACAAAAAGGCATGGCGGTAAACCCCGTTAGTGAGGCAGAAAAAGCGAAGATGCGCGATGCGACCCAGGCAAAGATCGTTCAGATGATAAAGGAAAAAACAGACCCGAAATTTGTGGATCAGTGGATTTCCAGCATCGAACAGGCCCGCAGGGATATTAAGGCAGGTCTTTAGTTTCTGATAAATTCCGGAGGAGGAAGGGCACGTCCCTTCCTCCTCCGGGAGCTTCTTTCAGGAAAAGGAATGATACGAATGACTAAAGAAAAATACTATCACTTTTGCGACTTGTGCGTAAAGTTACTTTTGCCTGTTTCAATGATTCTCTGCTCGGCAATGCTTATCGTGGCAATTGCCCACGTGGTGATGAGGTACGTGTTTAATGACGCGCTTACCTGGTCAGAAGAGTTCCTCAGGTTTTCAATGGTGTGGTTCACTCTCGTAAGCGCCGCCATACTTCATTATAAAAAAGGGCACGTCGGTATCGTTATTTTCCGTGACATGTTTCCTGACAGGCTGAGAAATTTCTGCCTGAGGGCAATTCCTTTGCTGGCTGTGGTCGCAACTGCGTCTGTTACGGTAAACGGAGTTCTTCTTCTCTTCAGGACCTATAAGCAGCTGACGCCTGCCCTTGGAATTTCTGTAGCAATTCCCTATGCCGCAATTCCTACTGGTTTTTTCTTCATGACCCTTTTCGGCATCAGCCATATCCTTGAAATTTCTCTTGGTGATACGCTGCCGGAGCGGGAAAGTATTTCCTGAAACAGCTGACAAAGGGGTGGAGTTCCATGTACAGTGTTCGTGAAGACAATGAGGAGAAAATTTTTTCGGACAGCATGGAGGGCATTTCCATTCGCCTTCCAGGAAGGAATTTCGGAGAGATGGTGCTCCAGCCGGATTTTCCCCTCCCCGACCCGGGGTTTATTGATCATGCCTTCTCAGCTCCGGTGGATTCCCCGCCTCTCAGAGAAGTCGCCCGCAGCAGGAAGCGGGCGGTAATCCTTGTTTCCGACTCCACTCGAAACGTCCCCACGTCGTGCGTTCTTCCCCGCGTCCTGGAAGAACTCGCCCTTGCGGGAATAGACAGGGAAAACATTGCACTGATAGTCGCCACTGGAGTTCATCGGCCGGCTACGGAAGAAGAAATGAGGGAAATAGTTGGAGAGAATTTACAGGGGAAAGTACGGATCCGAAACCATGACCCCTATTCTCCGGAGAGCCTGGTTCTTATCGGCACCACATCCAGGGGTACCCCCGTTGAGATCTCCAAATTTGCTGCAGAATCAGACCTCAGGATCGCCATAGGGAAAGTCGAGCCCCATGAATTCGCAGGGTTTTCAGGCGGGAGAAAATCGGTTCTTCCCGGAATAGCTTCAGAGCGGACCATCCTGGTCAACCACCGGCCCGAAATGGTGCTTCATCCACTTGCCTCCATAGGGATTCTGGAAGGGAACCCCATCAGTGAGGACATGCTCGAGGCAGCCGGGATGCTTGGAATACACTTCTGCGTCAATATTCTTACCGATTTCCAGGGAAAACCATTCTCCATTACATGCGGGAGTCTTGAACGGAGCCACATGGAAGCCGTGAACAAGCTGAAGGGGCATATTGCCCTCCCGCTTCCGAAACGCCCTATGATTGCCGTAACGACCCCGGGGTATCCGTTGAATATCAACCTGTATCAGACAATAAAAGCAATCATTGCCCTGGCCCCCGTAATGGGGAAAAACGGGGTACTTGTCCTATACTCCAGATGCACCGAGGGGACAGGATCCGTGGATATGCTTCGCCCCTTCGAAGAGGGGAAGAACCTTGAGGGCGCCATGAAGTTTCTGCAGGACAAATACAGGATACAGATGGACCATTCTCTCCTGCTTTGCAAGATTCTTCAGACCGGTTTGCGCATAATTTTTGTTTCACCGAATATAAGCCCTGATATTGTAAGAATGATGGGGCTCATTCCTGCGCAATCTCTGGACTCCGCCCTGGAAAAAGCCCTTGAGATGACAGGAAAAGAAGAAAAGATTTCCTTTATTCCCTGCCCTCAAAGGTTCCTTCCTTATCTTGGGGAAGATTCGCTATGAACTCTCCTGTATACAAAATAGTTTCACCTCTAAAGAAAAGAGTTTTAAGCGACGATATTGTAGAATATCTGATCGATGCAATTATGAAAGGGGATTTCCCTCCCGGAAGCAAGATTATTGAGCTCCAGGCAGCCAGGATGTTCACAGTAAGCCAGTCCACGATCAGGGAAGCCCTTCGTGAACTTGAGATCAGGGGATTTCTGGAATCAAAACCCTACAAGGGTACCTTTGTTCGAAAGTTCACCATCGAAGGATTGAAAGATTACTTCAGAACAAGGACTGAACTGGAAGTTCTGGCGGCGAAATGGGCCGCTGAAAAAGGATCAGGAACCGTTAACATACCCGGAATGGACCGGCTGCTTCAGGATATGGAGCGTTTTGTTTCAGAAGAGAACCATGTCGCTTTCAGGAAGAAAGACATGGAATTTCATAAAACCCTTGTGGAAAGCTCGGGAAGCAAGTCACTGCTTTCAGCATGGAATGCCCTTTCCCACAGTTATTGGGCATACTTCGGGCTTTATTTCGAAAAACAGCAATACAATCTCGAAGATCAAATGGAGAAGCACCTGGCCATTTACAGTATCCTGAAGACTGGTCATCCGGAGGAGCTGAAAGAGGCAATAGAAAGCCATTACGTTGACATCAGCTACATTCTCCGGGTGCTGGACTAAAAGTAGGAAAGAAAGAACGGTGACGGATCAAAGAAGTGGAAACGTACCTGCTCACAATTTTTCTGGAAAATATTTCGGGAGGCGATGAGATCCATGTATTTCGGAAATGACAGATTCAAAATCACCAGAATTGTGGCTCGAGAGATTCTTGACTGCAGGTTCAACCCCACGATACAGGTTGATGTCTGGGCCGGCAATACGGCATTCGGCCGTGCCGACGTGCCTGCAGGACGCTCCCGGGGCGAAAAAGAGGCCTGGGAAGTCCGTGACGGGAACAAAAAGGTATATGGCGGGCTTGGTGTTCAACAGGCAATCAAAAATATCCACGAAGTTATCGCTCCGGCCCTTATGGGGATGGACGTACGGGACCAGAGAAACATCGACCTTGTGATGATCAGGCTCGACGGCACGCCGAACAAGGGAAAGCTCGGAGGCAATGCGATCATCGGCGTCTCCATGGCTGTTGCAAGGGCTGCGGCTTTCGGCTGCAGTCTTCCACTCTACCGCTACCTGAACGCCAACGCCCATGTGCTTCCCGTTCCGCTGCTCAATTACATCAACGGCGGACGCCTGACGTCAAACGACCTGGACTTCCAGGAAATATGCATTTTCCCGGTTGGCGCAGAGACCTTCAGGGAGTCGATGATCATTGGATGGGATGTGTACAATGCCCTTCGTGAAATATTGTCTTCAAAATACGGAAAGCTTGCCGTCAACGTAGGAGACGAGGGCGGCTTCGCTCCCCCCATCGTCAGAACGAAGGAAGCCATGGACCATCTCGTCAGGGCCGTAGAGGTATCCGGACACACCGACAAGATCATGTACGGCTTCGACTGCGCGGCAACACATTTTTACGACAAAGAAAAGGATATGTACAAGTTCGAGGGTGAGTACAGAACCAGAACCGAACTTCTCGATTTCTACAAGGATCTCGTGAAGAGTTATCCCATTGCCTCCATGGAAGACCCCTTTGATGAGGACGACGTTGAAGGATTCACCATGGCGAAAAAAGAACTGGGAATCCAGATAGTGGGCGACGACTTCCTCTGCACGAATCCCGGACTGATCAGGGAACGGGCTGATTACTGCAACGCTCTTCTTCTCAAGTTCAACCAGGTGGGAACCCTTTCTGAAACTCTTGATGCAGCCGAAAGCGCCTACCGCCATGAATTTGGGATCATGGTATCCGAACGTTCCGGAGAAACGGAAGACCCGATCCTTTCGGATGTCACGGTAGGTATTAACGCCGGACAGATAAAGACAGGAGCAACTCGTTCCGAGAGGACCGTAAAATACAATCGCCTTCTCGAAATCGAGACCGAACTGGGAGATGCTGCCGTTTACGCCGGAAGGCTCTTCAAAAATCCCTTCTAAACCCGAAAAGACCCGAAAAGCGGCATGGGGGGCTGGAAATATTCAGCCCCCCAAATTAAAATCCGGAGATGATCATTGTGAATTACTTCAAAAATTACGACCAGATTGTTTCCCGAGGAAACCGGCGCATGCGGACGGAAGCCATGGAAATTCTGAACGCAGGTCTGCTCATGGCAGATCCCGGAAAGGCAACCCATGATCTTGTGAAGCTTGAGGGAAAAAATCTCATTATCGGCCAAAAGAAATACCTTCTGAGTTCCTTTCCCGGAATTTTTGTCATCGGTGCGGGGAAGGCGACTTTTCCTATAGCACAAGCTCTCGATACCATACTTGGAAATCACATCACAGACGGTATTGTAACGTGCAAGGACGGACAGGAGGGTGAACTGGAAAACATCCGGCTGAGACTTGCAAGCCACCCTATCCCTGATGAAAAAGGGATGGCCGCTTCAGAAGAAATTCTTGCCCTTGCCGGAAAAACAGGCCCCGGCGACCTGGTATTTTCATGCATCACCGGAGGCAGTTCAGCACTCATGCCTCTGCCGGTTCCCGAAATTACGCTGGAAGACAAAAAGAAGGCTAATAAACTTCTTCTTACCTGCGGCGCAAATATAATAGAAATCAACTCCGTAAGAAAACACCTGAGCCGCATAAAGGGGGGCAGGCTGGCTCAGGCCGTTCATCCGGAGGCACTTCTCATAAATATAACAGTATCAGACGTCATAGGAGATCCCCTGGACTATATCACCGATCCAACAGTTCCCGATACCTCAAGTTTTGAAGACGCGAAAAAAACAATGGACAAATATGAACTGTGGGACCAGATGCCCTTATCGGTCAGCAGTTACCTCAGGAATCCTCCTTTGGACAGAGAAACGCCGAAGTCCCTGGATTCACACAGAATCGAAAACCATATCATTGTTCCGGGAGATGCGGCATGCCTTGGAGCAGAGATGAAGGCAAAGGAACTCGGATACCGGACAATGATACTGTCCACAATGTTTGAAGGGGAAAGCCGTGAACTTGGAAGAACATTCGGCTTTATTGCAAAGGAAATTCTTTTAAACTCCAGGCCACTAAATACGCCGTGTGCGTTTATCGGCGGCGGAGAAACTATAGTCACCATCCAGAACGGAAAACAGGCGGGTTCCGGCGGTCCTAACCAGGAATTTGCCATCGGGGCAGCCCTGGAGATAAAAGAACTGGGGAACATTGTAGTCGCAGGTCTTGATACAGATGGCACAGATGGGCCCACAACCTATGCGGGAGGAATCTCAGACGAGACATCTGTGAGCAGGGGCCTGCAGACCGGAATCGACTTGTTCTCCTCACTTCAGAAACATGATGCGGCAAATGCGCTTACCTCCATGGGAGACATACTGATAACGGGAAACACCGGAACGAACGTTAATGACCTGAAGATAATGCTCATACGGGAAAAAGAAATCTAAAAATAGGGTGGCAAGCCATGAGCAAAATCATTTTTGCCGACTCTTTCAATTTAACGAACGAAGCTGAAGAAGACATAAAAAAGCTGGGGCAAGTGTTCTCTCTCTCACTTCAGGAAAGAGAAAAGCTTGTTTCCGAAAGCAGGGATGCAGATATCATCATTGCTGAATACGCATTAATAAACAGAGAAATAATCGAAAACGCTAAATTTCTCAGTGGAATAGTAGTATACGGCGTAGGGGTAAACCATATTGACATTACCGCTGCTTCAAGAAAAGGAATCCCCGTGGCAAACTGCAAAGGAGGCAACGCCGAGGGAGTAGCAGAGCTTGCCATTTCATTGATGCTGGAATGCCTCCGCAAGACGGGACAGTCCAATGAATTTGTTCGTTCTGGAAAATGGAAGAATGCGGACAGCGCGTCCCTTCCTTCATGGATGAACGGAAGGGAACTGAAAGGGAAAAAACTTGGTATTCTCGGTGCAGGCGCAATCGGCACCCGCGTAGGGGAACTGGGAGAAGCATTCGGAATGCAGGTTATTGTGAGCGCGGGGAGAAAAAACATCCATTCCCGCTTCAAATGGGTACCTATTGAAGAGTTGCTTTCTGATTCAGACATCGTTTCCGTGAACCTTCCTCTCGTCCCTGAGACTGAAGGGCTTCTTTCAAGAGAACGCCTTGCCCTGATGAAAAGCGGTTCACTCATTATAATCACGTCAAGAGGCGGAATAGTCGATGAAAATGCCCTGGCAGAGATGCTTTTTTCAGGACATCTTTCAGGAGCAGGAATCGATGTTTTCAAAGAGGAGCCCCTTTCCCCGGATTCGCCTCTCCTCTCCGCACCAAACGCAGTATTGACCCCGCACATGGGAGGAT